>Ga0335078_10000629_pt1 | contig 54367 bp, 42 predicted proteins | sample Lox_Sample_32_FD_206711 | JGI IMG/M metagenome (GOLD analysis project Ga0335078, IMG submission 206711) | Soil microbial communities from Loxahatchee National Wildlife Refuge, Florida, United States - Lox_Sample_3.2 | ecosystem: Environmental > Terrestrial > Soil > Wetlands | place: USA... | reverse complement strand
CAACCGGCAACGCGACTGCCGGATCCGGCATGACTCCAACAGCGGAATGCGGATCGGTGTGGCGATCCCAATGTGCTGACAACCACGTCCAAGCCACACATTATCAACCGGTTTGACGGCCAGGCCTGTTCCAACCCCCCGATCATGCGCATTCCTCCCGGCCTGATGCCGTTCCGCCCCTGATTTCGGGCATTTCACCCCCGCAGACGGCCGGTTTATCCCTTAGTGATTACTTTTTTGCCGGTCAACAGGCAATAATCGCCGGACAAGGATAAGTTATTCTTTATCTTATGCTTTTAGCAGACAGACTTTCGCATACTATTGAAAAATAAAACGTATGAAACATCACATTTCAGTGGCCGGAATCATGATCGTCGGGTTTCTCCTGGCCACAGTGAATTCTGTCTCGGCGGCAGTCACTGTCACCGGCGCTTCCGGCGGCGGCAATATTTCGGCTGATACTGCCGTCAATTCACCAAGGCCGGTGTCCTGGACCACGCTCGGCACCATCACCATCGCCGAAGGCGCGAGCACGGATTTCACCAATGGCACGGCCGTGACCCTCGTCCTGAGGGTTCCCACGGGATTTCAATTCAATACGGCAGCCTCCCCGGGCGCCACATTCGCATCGAACCGAAACATCACCAGCGCCTCGGCCGTGGTAACCGACACCTCTACTCTGACCGTAACCCTGACGGTCGCGGGCACGGCGGTTTCCGGCGATTCACTCATGCTCAGCGGAATCCAGGTGCGTCCGACCGCAATGGTTCCCCTGGCCACGGGCAATCATATTTATCGTCCCACCAGCGGCGGCGGGACAGCCGGCATCCGCGGCATCACCAACTCGGCCGACGGTTCCACCGGCAGTGATTTCGGGGACTTGACCGAAGCTCCCGGCACGGCATCAACCAATATGCCCTTGTCATCACAGATTCTCAGCGACATGACGCTGGCCAACAATTATTTCACCAATAACTGGCCGAACCCGGGATGTTCCTCCTGCCTGACCGGCAGCCGGCCCACCACCATCTGGACCCGGGCGACCTATTTCGAGGGTTCGCTGGCCATGTGGCGGGTCAACCATGATGCCAATATCACCAATTACGCCACCCGGTGGGGTACATTTCACAATTGGACCCTGCGAAACGGGGCCATCGACACCTCCGCCGACAACCAATGCGCGGGCGCCGAGTACATCGAGTTGTACCTGCTCACCCCCACCCTCACCAACCGGATCACCAATATCGTGGCCAATCTTAATTACTGGATGATCACCAACAGCAGCAAGATTGACTGGTGGTGGTACATTGACGGCGTCCACATGTCGATGCCGGCCTTTGCCAAGATGGCTGCCATCTCCGGCAGCGGGAACACCAATTACTCGTACAAAATGTACACCTATTGGCATTACACGAAAAACGTACTGGCGCCTTCCAACGGCCTCTATAACGTGACGGACCATCTCTGGTGCCGGGATTCGAACTATCTCGCCAACTACACGGCGTCGGATGGCACCGGGCAAAAATGTTACTGGTCCCGGGGCAACGGCTGGGTCTTTGCCGGACTGGCGCGGGTCCTGGATGTACTTCCGTCCAGTGACGCCCATTTCGCGGAATATGTACAAACCTTCCAGGAAATGGCGGCTGCGCTCAAAACGGTCCAGCGCCCGGATGGTTTTTGGAACATGAACCTCGCCTACACCAACGACTATCCCGGGCCCGAATCCAGCGGCACGGCCATGTTCACCTACGGTTTGGCCTGGGGCATCCACCATGGCTACCTCGACGCTGCCACCTATCTCCCCACAGTCATCAAAGGCTGGAACGGCCTGGCAACCTACGCTCTGCATCATACGCCCAGCAACGATGCCGGCTTTATCGGTTTTGTCCAAAGCACGGGCTCGTATCCGACCAACCAGCCCGGCTATACCAGCCAGCCGGACTTCGACGATTTTACCCTGGGCGTCCTCCTGCTCGCCGGCAGCGAGATTTGCCAGCTCACCAACCTCAGCCAGACCGTTACATTTGGCCCCCCGGGCGACCACACTTATGGCGATGCTCCCGTCACCTTGACCGCATCGGCTTCGTCCGGCCTGCCCGTAACCTTTTCCATCCTGTCCGGACCGGCTACGATCACCGGAAACATCCTGACGATTACCAATGCCGGAACCGTCACCGTTCGGGCGGTTCAGGCCGGCAATTCGATCTATGCCGCGACAAATGTCGACCAGTCGTTTACGGTTCATCCGGCCGCCCTGACCGTCACCGCCGATCCGCAGGCCAAGACCTATGGCGATGTGGACCCGGCGTTGACCTGGCGGATCACCAGCGGGGCGTTGATCGGCAACGACACCCTCAGCGGGTTGCTCGCGCGTGTGCCGGGCGAGCACGTCGGCACCTACCCGATCCAATTCGGGACGCTGACAGCCGGCACCGGTTACATCCTCACGTTTGTCTCCACCAACCTGACGATCAATCCGAAACCAATCACCGTTGCGGCTGATCCGAAGGCCAAAACCTATGGCGATATCGATCCGGTTTTGACATGGCAACTGACCGGCGGATCGCTCGTGCCGGGAGACGGCTTCATTGGCATCCTGACCCGGGTCGCCGGCGAAAATGCCGGGGTTTATGCCATCCTGCAGGGCACACTTGCCGCGGGCACGGATTACACCCTGACGTATATCGGAACCAACCTGACGATCCGGCAAAAAGGGCTGACGGTGACCGCCGACGACAAGAGCAAGACCGAAGGATTGGCGAACCCGGCGTTAACCGCCAGTTACTTTGGCTTTATTGCCGGCGAAAACAGCGGCGTATTGACCGTGCCGGTGAGCCTGAGCACTACCGCCGACGCCAACAGCCCGGCCGGCACCACTTATCCGATCACCGCCGGCGGAGCCGTGGCCGCCAATTATGCCATCAGTTACATCCCGGGAACATTGACCGTGGTGGCAAAACCGAATTTGGCCAATATCCGCGTTGACGGAAACCGATGCACGTTGTCCTGGCCAACCATTGTGAACCAGGTTTACCAGGCGGAATACAAGGACAACCTCGAAGACCCCGTATGGATTCCCGTCGGCACGCCGGTCATCGGCACCGGCGATACGCTGAACATCGATGACAGCAATACCGGCGCGTCACAGCGCTTTTACCGCCTGACGATCACCCAGCCCTGAGTTCTGGGCCGGGAGATTTCGGCAAAACCAGCCTTGTCACACCTGGGCCAACGGGAACGGCAATGGGATATTGGCAGAAGCCGCCAGGACCGGATTCACTGAGGATGTCGACGAAACCAGTCCCTGGGGATGCAGTGACAGCTTGTGTTCAAGAAACGCTTTTCCCATTGGCGAATCTGGACGGCGGCGAATTCCGCCAGTGGAACCAGGCGTTCGCAGCACCGGAACCAATCGTCCGCGTGAAGAACAAATTGCACCATGTCCACCGGTTTGCCGCCGATGATGCGACCGGCGGAGACGATGCCGGTCTGTTTGAATCCCAATTCCCGGTTCAGTGAATGAACGGTGTGGTTGGTGGCTACGCAGGTTGCGAAACTTTCGCGCAGGCCCAGATATTGAAAGCCCAGGTTGAAAACCAGCATCGAGCTCGGCACGGCGGCGACCACGTCCGACCGGATGACATAACGCCCGATTCAGCCGTTGTACCGGTCACATGATACAAACTGTGCGTGCCCAGGGGCGTTCCGCCGAGGGTTTCAATGATAAAATAAAAATCGTCCGGCCGTTCAAAATACCCGGCCAGCCACACCTCCTGCGCGGAAACATTCGCCGCAGAGTCACCCAGCTTGCCGATGACATATTCCTGATTTCGGAGCCAGACAATGGTTTCGGCGTCGCTCATCCGGACCGGCCGCAGGCGGACGCCAAAACCCTCAATTCCCAGCGCGTGTTACCTAGTCGATGCGCTGTTGCTTTAGCTGGTTCCCGGCCCACGATTCGGTCGGCGTGAATCATGCCACTTTACAAATTTCCATCGCCGGCGATTTCGCGGATCCGGTCCGAAACGTGCATTCTGCCTTTCGCAGGATTGCTAAAAGCCAGAACGCGCGGATCGGGATCCGGTCGTTTGGTGGGGACGCCGCGCTGCGGCGTCCGGACAGCGCAGCGCGCTGTCCCCTGCCAATTTAATGTGTTATTCCGTCGCCGCCGGGCGGGAAGCCGGAGCGGACGATTTTTGCGGGTCCAGCGGATGCTCGTGCTTTTGCCATTCGTCTGAGACGTGGCCGTCCCAGCAGGCCGGATTCAACGGGTAAACGTCCGGGTCAAAAATAACGTGGTAGAAATGCCAGACCAGGATGGCCAGGCAGGCGAGAATCGCTTCGTAATAGTGGATCGTCAGCGCCACATCCACGATCCAGCGCGGCAGGAACCGGGTCACGTCCATTTTGAACCAGATCATCAATCCGCTCGCGCCCATGATGATCGTGCCCCAGATCACCGCCCAGTATTCCATCTTCTCGGCATAACCAAACCGTCCGATCCGCGGTTTTTCCGCACTCCCGCCCAGAAGATACCGGATCTGGCACCAGACATCGGCCAGATCTTTTTTGACCGGGAACAGATCCCAGACCAGTTGCCGGCCCTCCTTTGATCGCAACAGGTAAATCAAATGCCAGAACCCGACCAGCAGCAGCACGATGCCGGCGATGCGATGCGTCCAGCGCCGGAACGGCTCGTTGGAACCCATCGCCCGGGCAAGCCACGAATCCGGAAACTTCAAGGCAAAACCGGTAATGGCCAGGATGATAAAGCTGGCCGCCAGCACAAAATGTTGCCAGCGCTGGGCCCGGCTCATGCGCACCACCGGCCGCACGGCTACGCGATAACGCGCGGCAACCTTGCGCAGAAACAACAGCGCATTGTGAACAAACATCGTCCCGATGGTGCCGAAAATCAGGACCAGATAAATCCGCCGGACCCACCAGTTGATCTGGTCGGACAGTTCCCCGACCGCCCGGTCGGTGTCCAGGTCCACATGGATTGTGCCGGTGGCGAACTTTTCATCGGCCCCAGGATGGCATTTGCCGCAGGTCTGGACCAGATGCGCCCGGTTGATGGTGGAATCGGGGTCGGCCGACGGCAGAATTTTGTGATACCCGTGGCAGCTCCCACAATTGGCGGCGACGGTTGAGCCGTATTGTGCCGCGAGGCCGTGGTAGCTTTCAAAAAAGGTTTTCACCCGGTCGCCGGGCAGTTTGTATTTCGTGTTGAGCCGTTCCGAGGCGTGGCAACGGCTGCACACCTCGGCGGAAACATTCGGCGAAACGTCCTTCAGGCCGGCGATTTTATGTTCGGAATGGCAATCGGTGCAGGTGGGCGCGTCGCGCAAACCGGCTTTCATGGCCTTGCCGTGCACGCTGGCAGCCCAGTCTTTCACTTCCAGGTCGTGACACGCCCCGCACGTATCGGCGAGGTGTGAATAATGCAAGGGGGACGCCGGCAGGTTGGCCGGCACGATTTCGTGGGAATCATGGCAATCCTGGCAGGTGGCGGCGTCGGCGTGGCCGGCTTTCAGCGCCAGGCCGTGCACACTGGCATTGTAACTTTCCGTCTGGCGCTCGTGACAGTTGGCACAGTTGACCGGCTGCAACGGGACATTGTCGTCCGGATGTTTATTGGTCACGTCGGCGTGGCAGCTGATGCAGTCGTTGGTTTTGTGCGCCGACGCCTTGAGTCTGGCTTCGTCGACATACAGCGAGACCGACTTGCCCGACGCATTCGTAATGACGAGCGTTTTGTCCGAATGACAATCCAGACAATCGCTGTTCTTCAGGCCGGCAAGAACCGGCAAGGCGACAGCGAACCACAGGATGCAGAGAAACACCGACCGCAAGCGGTTCATAACATCCAAATATCGAGTGGGATACGGTTGCAAGGCTCCACCTGGTTTGTCGGCAAATCCCCCTTTTTTGCGGAATTAACCGGCAAATTCGGCACGGATTTCGACGCGAAGAAAGACTATGAAAAGTGAATGAGGCGCAGCTAGAAACTGTCTCGGAGCGCCAACTCCGGTTCGGCGAAATTGGCCGAAAATCAGGTATTCATGCGGATCGGGAGATCGGCGCTCCACCTTCGGCGATGCTACCAGGTACAGTGTCAGGCTGCGCCAAGGCAAATGTCGAACAGAAACCGCTGCCGTTGCACCCGTCTATTTTGTACTCCGCCGATCTCGCCGCGCCAGGTAGAGGCCCACAAAACCCAGGCCGATTAATGCATAATGCATGGGTTCCGGGACCGGAGTCACATGAGCGGTCAATTTCAGCGGAGCCGGATCGCTAAGAATGCGATGATCCTTCAACCGGGAATCGAATCCCGGCCGGGTGTCTAAAATCGAGAAGTCCTGTCCATCATCGGCCGGTGATTGGACTGTTTGACTGACGGGTTTGTTGGAATTTCTGACGACGCCCGCTGCCACCGGAACGTATTCGGCGACTGTGGCGGATCGCGGAATGGTTGCATACAACGGCAAGCTGATTGCCATCAACACGAACCCCAACAACAAACTTTTTTGACTCATAACTCTCTTGCTTCAACTCAACGGAGTCATCACCCAGCAGATGAAATGCCACGAGAGAAAAAAGAAGTCAGAATCCAGGAACCGGAATCCGGAATTCTGGAGTTGGAGGGCCACTTTGGCAGGGACGCCGCGCTGCGGCATCCGGACAGCGCGGCGCGCTGTCCCTGCCGGCTCCGGCAGTTTAATGCAGCAACCGCGTGATCATCGCGTAAATGATCAGCAACAGCAGCAGCGTGCCCAGGCCGAAGAAAAAGTAGCCGAAGAAGCGGGCGATGTTTTTCCACCGCAACCATTCGTCCCGGACGCGATGCTGGTCCAGTTTGCCGGTGGCCACCAGGCGATCGTACCAACGGCGGCGTTCGTGCAGCATCTCCGTCTTGGAAACGCGGCCGGAGAAGATGACGGTGTCCATCGGGAATTTTTCAATGCGGAAATGCGTGTTGAAAAAGTGGATCGAAAAGATGAAGCCGGCAGCCAGCAGGGCTTCATCCGAATGGACGATCAGGGCAATATTCAGCATCCAGCCCGGCAGAAATCGGGTGAAAAAGGTCGGGAACCACATGAGCAGGCCCGACGTTCCGATGATGGCCACGCCCCAGAACACGGCAAAGTAATCGAATTTCTCCCAGTAGGTCCACCGGTCGAATTGCGGTTTGGGTCCCTTGCCGAAGAACCACTTGTTGTGGGCCACGAAATCGCGGAAATCCTGGATCGTCGGCATCATTGAATCAGGCCCGAACAACACCTGCCACAGCCGTTTGAAATGGAATTTGCCGTCGGCCGGATCGCGCAGCGAACGCCGGCCCTTCCACGCCTTGCCGATGAGCGACGACACGTGCAGTGTGAAGTAGATGAACGTAACGACGGCGGCGAAGCGGTGCAACGTACGCGCCGTTTCCGGCCCGCCGATGATCGCGAAAATCGCCTTGGCCCAGTGCGCGTAATAAAATTTCAGCGGCATGCCGGTGATCACCAGCAGCAGGAAGCTGGTCACGACCAGGAAATGCAGAAACCGTTCAAACGGCACGAACCGGGTAAAACATTCCTCGTCGGCCTGCGTCCTGATCTTCGCCTCCCGGAACGTCTTGGAATCGTGCAGGTAAAGATAAACCGCGCGGACCAGCCAGGAAATCGTATGCAGGCCGAAAAAAGCGAACGTGCCGATCAGCAGGCCGGTCATGCCCAGGAAGACCACGTGCAGCAGCGGATAATTTTTTTTATCCATCGGATTGGCGTGCGGCTTGTATTCGGTAAACCCGATGGTCGCGCCGGGATGACATTGCTGGCAGGTGGCAAGAATGTTGGTCCGGGACAAGTGCGACGCCGGGTCGGAGGGCGGCAACACGTCATGATGGCCGTGGCAATCGTAACAGGCGGCGACGGCGGGCGCGGTATTCGGTTTGCCCAGTGCCATGGCCTTGCCGTGATAGGTTTCACGGTAATGTTCGAGGCGGTCGGCGTGGCATTTGCCGCAACGCATGTCGCTGACGGCTTTGAAGTTGTTGTCTTCGGGATTTTCGATGTCGTGGGCGGTGTGGCAATCGGTGCAGACGGGCCCGCGCGGGTCGCCTTTGGCCAGCAACTGTCCGTGGACGCTCCGGTCGTAGGTCTGCTCGATGCCCACGTGGCATTTGCCGCAGGTTTTGGCCACGTTGGCGTGGTTGATGGGCGAATTGCGGTCCACGGCGCGTTTGATGTCGTGCGTCCCATGGCAATCGTTGCAGGATGGCGCCACGATCAGTCCCATCTTCATCAATGCGCGGCCATGAATGCTGTCGAGGTATTGCGCCGCCGCCTCGGGATGTTTCATCTGGTATTCCCGCGTCAGGTTGGGATTGTTATGGCACCGGGCGCAGGTCTGCGGCAGGTTCAGTTTGAATACCGGCGAAGACGGGTCTTTGACCGGCACGATTTCGTGCGAACCGTGGCAGTCCCAGCAGTTGGCCGCGCCCGAGGCGCCCAGCGCGTGGCTGACGCCGTGGATGCTCGCCGCGTAATCCTTCTGCTCCTGATCATGACAACCGGAACAATCCGGCGGCGGCAATTTGGCGCCATGGACCAGTTCCTTGACACCGGTGTGACAGTCCGTGCAGTCGAGCATCGAATGGACTGACCGCGCAAAGCCATTCGTGGGGAAAACCGCCAGCGGAACAATTTTGCCGTCCACCTTCCGGCTGTTGGCAGGATCGGTATGGCAATCCAGACAATCGGAGCTGGCCAGTTTCGGAGCGGCATTGGTGGTATCCGCTGCGGTGGCGCGAGGCGCGAGCGGCAGGAACAACACCAGACAGAGGCTAAGTGCCCACAGCGACGCTATTTTTGAAACGTTGGCCGACTGAACCATGCCAAAAGTTTCCCGTTCAAAGCCAATATAAGCTCTCCCCAAGTTGCCCTTTGTTTGCCATTTTTTGGTTGGAAGAAATCTAATCCATGTTGTCGGCAGGCATTCCAGCTGCACTGAAGAAAAGATCTGAACGGCTGCAGCAGTGAACCCTCGCTCCGCCGGCGAAGCGCGGGGAGAGGGTGGCGCACAGCGCCGGGTGAGGGGCTTTAATTCATCAACACCACCTGCCGGTTCCGGGGATTTTCCAATCCCCGGTTCAGGTCTGGTTGTGCTTTTGCGAAGCTGGAAAGTTTCGCCATCAGCAGGGTGAAAGCTGCCCTAAGGTCCGCCGGTGTGGCAGTCGGAACAGGACAGGTCATAATCCCCGCCGGTGTGTTTGAACGGCTGGCCGCCCGGCGTCAATTGCTGCAATTCCGCGCCGCTGCCCTGGGCCAGGATGGTGTGACAGGCATTGCAGTCGTTGGCCTTGATGGTTTGTTTCCCGTCATCCGCCTTGTGCGTGCCGTCGTGGCAGCGGAAACAGCCCGGCCAGAGCATGTGGCCGAGATTGTCCGGATAGACGCTCCAATTGGCTTTCATCTCCGGGAAGAAATTATCCGAGTAAATCCGTTGCAGGGTGGCGATGGCCGGCTCGATGCGCGAATCGTTGGGATAATGTTCGGCCAACATCGTGGCGATGCCATTTCGCGCCTCGGTTTCCGTGTTGTATTTCCGCGTCAGGGCATAAACCGCGTTGGTCTTGATCCAGGGCAGCGTCCGATCGATCTGGCCGAGTTCCATGGCCAGGTTGACCGCCTGATCGGGCGGCACATACCGATGCGCCGGACGATTGTGACAGTCCATGCAGTCCATGGTCCGGATTTCATACTGGCTGATGTCGTTGGTAAAGCGCGGCTGGCGGAACACAGTGACCACGCCCTTGGAATCGGTGAGACGCACCCAGGGAATCTTCTGGCGGGCCGGGTCGGTGGCGATGTATTCAATTTTGGTATCCTGCATGGTGTGCCAGTGGATGCCGCCGACCGGTCCGCGATTCGGATTGGCGCCGCCGATTTTGATGGAAAGCCGGATGGAATACGGCGAGTTGGATTCGTCGCCCTGGAAATAGGTGAAGGTTCGGTCGAGGTTGCCGGAAAATTTCTGCGGCCAATGGCATTGTTCGCAGGTCTCGCGCGCCGGCCGCAAATTTTTGATCGGCGTGGTGATCGGCCGCGGATACTTGTTGAAGGTGACCGAATAAAGCTGGTAGGAACCGGTCAGTTTCGAGCGGACAAACCAGTTGACGCCGGGACCGACGTGGCACGCGACACAGGCGACCCGCGCGTGCGGGCCGTGATCGTGCGTCGTCAACTCGGGTTTCATGACGGTGTGACAGACCTCGCCGCAGAACTGGACCGACTCGGTAAATTCGAAGGCATTGTAACTGCCGACCGCCGAAAGCATGATGAAGGCCAGGCTGCCCACGACAAAACCGACCAGAATGCGCCGGTCGCGGGGGCGGGAAAGATCAATCTGGACATTGGCTGCCAGGAAATCGCCGCCTTTGCGCCGGCGCCGTTCGCGCAACACGCCGGAAAATGTCACCGCCAGGCCGGTAATCAGAAAAGCGGGCGTGACCATCCAGGTCAGGATGCTGATATAAGGACTGGCGAAATGCCCCAGGGTATCCAGCATGAGCAACAGGCAGAACGAAAACAGGCTCCCGACAACCACCACCAGCCCCGCCAGGCTCATCCAGTTGCGGAACAACGAGGGTTGATGCGGCATTTTTTCGTTTTTTTCAGTGTTCATATCAGCAGGCGGTCATCACCGAATATTCTCTGGATCTGTCTTCAACGGTGGTTTGCGGGATAAATCACCCGCTTCCAGCGGCGCGAGCTGCCCGACGCCGCCGGTTATCCCATTGCTGTTGAAACGCAAACGCCGGCCGCAGGTGCGACCGGTTCGTTTCTATTTCTTGAATGTCCGCATGTACGCGACCAGAGCCTTGGCGTCGCTGTCGGAAATCGAGTCCGACGCTTTCATCAAGCTCTTGCCGCTGGCGTCCTTCAGTCCCTCTTTGATGGCCTTGACGCCGGCGTCATCGGTCAGGGCATCCTGAACCTTGGCATCGGAGTAATCCTTGCAGTTGAGCTTCTGGCCCATCTTGGTCTGGCCTTTGCCGTCATCACCGTGACATTTGGCGCAGCTGTTCCCGTAGAGGGTCTTGGCGTCATCCGCCCGGACCGTCAGGGCAGCCGCCGCCATTGTGGCGATGCAGAAAACGAGCAGTTTTTTCATAACACGAGTTCGGTTCTATGGATGGATTGACCGCCGTTATTTCTTGAGCGAGCGAACGTACTGGACCAGCGCCTTGACTTCGTCGTCCGACAACGTGTCGAACGGCTTCATCAGGGTCTTGCCATCCGCGTCCTTCAAGCCTTCCTTGATGGCCTTCGCCGCCGCGTCGTCTTTCAGGTCCGCCTGAAACTTCGCGTCGGTCATGTCCTTGATGCCGAGCTTCTGCCCCATCTTGGTCTGCCCTTTGCCGTCTTCACCGTGGCATTTGGAGCACAACGAATCCCAGTTTGCTTTGGCGTCCGCAGCCGAGACATGCAGCCCGGCGGCGAAACCAAAGATAGTTGCAAGTGCCAATATTCTTTTCATGTTTGGTTTCGGTTTTAGTTGATGTGTCGTCGGCGCTTCCTCGCGCCTTCCGCCAACAAGATGACAAACCAACGAAAAGCAACCAACCATGAATTGGTGAAACCTTGTCAATAATTGAATTAATACTACAGGTTAAACGACTTAGTATCATCAGATTGTTTTATTTCAAAGCGGCTAGCTCCGCGATCCGCTGTAAAATCATGCCAGTTTCCAATTGCGGCGGTTCAAGAATGGCAGGGACGGCGGCGCTGCGCCGTCCGGATGCCGCAGCGCGGCGTCCCTATCCCGCCCGCTCGCAGCGCGAGCAAGCCTGCCTGCTGCGAGGGGCATTCAGCCGACAGGCAGTTCGAGAATGAATGTCGCACCCCGCCCGATCCCGTCGCTCTGCACGGTCAGGGAGCCGCCCATTTCCTTCGCCATCAGGGCGCCGCTGTGCAGACCGAAACCATGTCCGTTTTTGCGTGTGGTAAAACCGTAATTGAAAATGCGGGTCAAATTCTCCGGCGGAATCCCGATGCCGTTGTCCGCGATCGTCACCCGGACGTGTCCGTCCCCGCCCCGAATTCGAACCGTAATCTGCTTCTCCGGCCCGCCCGACTCATCGCAGGCCTGACGGGCGTTGCGCACCAGGTTGACGAGGATCTGCAGGACCTTATGCTTCTCCAGGTTCATCGGCGGCACCGGTTCCAATTCGCAATTCACTTTGACCTGGTGCCGCTGCAACGAATCGGCATTGAGCCGAAGCGCGTCGTCGACCAGGTCGGCAATGTTCGTCGATTCGGCGACGCCGGAGATCCGGGCATAATTCTGCTGCATGGCCACTACTTGCTTGATGTGATCGATATTCCGGTTGAGCCGGTCGAGTTCCTGGAGGATGTCTTTTTGTTCCTCGATGAGATGTTCGGCGAGCTCGCGGAGGTATTCGGGCAGTTCCCTGCCGTTGGGGTCGCGGGTCAGGAACGCACCGAGATCGGCGGTATGTTCCTGCAATAAAGCGATGGCGCGGGTCAGGCCGGCGACCCGGGATTTCCTGACCAATCGCGTAACCAGGGCCGACGAAACATTCACGCTGTTGAGGGAATTGCCGACGTTATGAAGGACGCTGGTGGCGACTTCGGCCATGCCGGCGTGCCGGGAAACCTCCACCAGCCGCTGATTCGCCTGGTTGAGCCGGTTTTCGGCCTGTTTGCGTTCGGTGATGTTCTGGATCATGACCACGATCTGGTCGTCGAACATCGGCGCCAGGCGGGCCTGGTAAGAGCATTCTTTTTCCCGGAGGACGAGGGTGTATTCAAAACTGACCTGCGAGGTGGGAGCCAGCATGCGCTGGAGCGCATCGTGGAATTGATTGCCCACCGTTTTGATCGGAACATTTTGAATTTTTTTCCCGACCAGCTTCCGGGCGGCCAGCAGGAGGTCGCTGCCGGTGCCGGCTTTGCAGTCCAGAATGGTCCCGGCCCGGTCCAGCCGGAACAACAGGTCGGGAATCGCCTGAAAAATCGCCCGCATCTCGGTATTGGCCTGACGCAGTTCGCGGGTGCTCAGAACGAGCGACCGCTCCAGCATCTCGCGATGCATATCGTAGTCCCGATAGACGTCGCTGATGGCGTTCAGGAACGGCTGCCAGTTATCCGGCAAACGGGCCGACTCGCCAAAGTACCGTTTAAGCTGTCGGAGCAGTAGCGAGTGCAGGCCGTCCATGGTCAGGTTTCCGAGAATGACGTGACCGTCATCGTTTCGTTGTGGAGTTCGGCGGCGCCGCCGCCCTCCGGCGGGGCAATCTCGCCGTAGGAATAAAAGCCGGTCAACACCGCCTGTTGCCCCAGCGCCTCGCGCACCGCTTCCACTTCCTCTTCAATGCGTTGCTTGAGAACAAAACGGCGGCCATTGCAGCTCACCAGGATGGAAAACTGGGGGACACCCGGGTTCAGGCCGGCCATGCTCTGCCTGGCCGCCACCAGCGTGCCTTCGATCAGGTCTTCGATATGCCCGACCATGAACCGGGCGTAGGCGCCCTCCGGCACGTTGCCGGCAAATGTGATGCTCTGCTCCTTCTCGTCCACTGCCAGCAGCGCCCGCAACACCCGTTGCCGGTTGCGGATGCTCAGCTCGAGCGGAAACATCAGGCCCGTGGCCGGCAAACCCTCGGCATATTTGCCGAGATATTCCTTGTACAACGCCAGCGCCGGCTGATTGTCGATTTCGTACAGAATGTTCTGCCGCGATTTGGTGATCAGGCGGTCGGGGCCGAACGGTTTCCAGCCGCCGATGGCCGAAATTCCCACCTGCAGCCGGTCGCCATAGAATCCAAGCGCCACGGCCGAACTTTCCTCCGGCGGACCATCGCACCAGACGGTCGTGGTCTGCAACCGGTTGCCGTCTCCGGCACAACCGCCGGAAGTCGTCACGCCCGTCGGCAGCGCGAAATTGATGCCGTTGACCAGTTCACTGGCATTGACCTTCAGGCCTTCGGAAAGCACAAACACGTGCCGCAGACCCGCCGCCGGCAACTGCCGCGCCAGCGCTTCACCGGCCTTGAAACTCCGGTCCGGATCCTCAATCCGTACCCGGGCGGCGGCCATCCGCGTATGCTCGAAGCCGACCGCCGTTAGGGCGATCGTGTCGTCCCGCACCGTCGTGTTCTGGATCTCCCCGGCCGTACTGCAGCCAAAAATGCGGGCCTTGGGATAAGCCCGCCGGAGGTCGTCCAGAAAACCGTCGCGGCCGACCAGTTTTGCATTTCCGAAAAGAAACACCACCTGGATGGAGTCACCGGGAATTTTTGAAGCGAGTGCGGGTTGCCAGCCTTTTTCTGCGGTCCATTGAGCCTGCTCGATTTTCATAACTATACCAATACAGATGCCCTGTCAGGGGAAAGTATCCGGTCGTTTCGTCTGACAGTCTTGATTCTCAACGTCATATCGTCAAAAAGCCACGAGAATTAAGACAAAGCAGCACATATCCGGCCATCTAATTGCCGGATGAACGAGGCTTTATCAGGGAAACGGAACGCGGATTTAACCACAAAGACACGAAGGCACAAAGCGTCCGTTGTTAAAGATTGAAGGTTGAAGACGGAAAGCATCCGAAACAGAAGCCAGAACCGGGAGCCAGAAAAGGGAAAACATCGAACGCTGAACCCTGAACGTAACACGCCTCACGCCTCACGGATCGAGGACCAGGACGATTGACCCTGTTACCCGCCACTTGTCACATCCTCCCGCCACTTGCTATCTTCGGACCAACCCATTTCGGATAACCGGACCAACACTATGCGCTACGTTTTCCCTGCCCTGCTGGCGTTCACCCTCACCGCCTTTTCCCAATCCGCACCGGTCGCACTGACCTCGCCGGACGGGCGGCTGACGATCACCTTCCAGACCGTCTCCACCAACGGAACGGCCGGCCCCGAAAACCACCTGGTATACTCCGTCGCCTTCGCCGGCAAACCACTCATCGCGCCATCAGGCCTCAGCCTGTCACTCGAAAACCAGCCGCCGCTCGGAAACAATGTCCATATCATCGGCCAATCCACCTCATCCACCGACGAGACCTATCACCTGATCGCCGGCAAAACGAGCACGGTTCGCAATCACTTCAACGCGGTGCGCATCGATCTCCAGGAAAACCAGGAGAGCGACCGAAAGTTGTCCATTGAAGCGCGGGCCTACGACGACGCCGTCGCGTTCCGTTATGTTGTTCCCGAACAACCCGGCCTTGCCGAATTCCGGCTGACGCGCGAAAACACCGAGTTCCGTTTCGTCAAGGATGCGATGACGTGGTCGTTGGAACTGCCGAATTTCCGGTCCATGTACGAGAGCGAGTTCATCAAGCTGCCCCTGAGCGCCTTTTCCAACCAGGGCGGCGTGCGCAGCGAGGTGTTGATCGGCTGCCCGATGCTGCTCAACGTCCCGGGCGTGGCGTGGGTCGCCATCACCGATGCCGACCTGCGCGATTATTCGTCGATGTACCTGGTGAACCCATCGGGGAGCTGGCTCGGGCACTGGCTGGTGTCGCGCCTGGCGCCGCAGGTGGACAACACCAACCTGTGCGTGACCGGTTCATTGCCGCATTCCTCGTCCTGGCGCGTCCTGCAGGTGGCCGACAATCCGGGCCGGCTCATCGAGTCCACCGTGTTGACCAGCCTGAACCCGCCGTGCGCCATCACCGACACGTCCTGGATTCATCCCGGCAAAGCGTCGTGGGACTGGTGGAGCGGCAGCCTCGATCCCGACGGCAAATCCGCCTACACCACCGACAACATGAAATACTACGTGGATTTCGCCGCGAAATCCGGTTTTGCTTACATGTTGATCGATTCCGGCTGGTTCAACCGTACCGGCCAGGTGGATATCACCACGATGAACGGGCGCGTGGACATTCCCGAGGTCGTGCGCTACGCCCAAACCAAACACGTGAAGATCTGGATCTGGGCCGGCTACGAGGCGTTGAACCGCCAGATGGACGACGCCATGCCGCTGTACGAAAAATGGGGCGTTGCCGGCATCAAAACCGATTTCATCGAACGCGACGACCAGGACGGAATCAATTTTTATTATCGGACGGCGCAAAAAGCCGCCGAACATCACCTGTTGATGGATTATCACGGCGGTACCAAGCCGTCAGGACTGGAACGGACCTGGCCAAACATCCTGGGTTATGAAGCCGTCGCCGGCATGGAACAATCCAAGGCCGGCGCGCGGGATAACCCGGATCATCACGTCACCCTCCCCTTCACCCGGATGCTCGCCGGGCCGATGGATTATACGCCGGGCGGATTCAACAACGTGACGCGGGAGGAGTTTGAGCCGCGCATGGAGCATCCCATGGTAATGGGTACCCGCGCGCATCAACTGGCGATGTACGTGGTGTACCAGGCCTGGTCGCAGATGGTTTCCGACTGGCCGGGCGCTTATGCCGGCCAGCCGGCGTTCAAATTCATCCAGGACGTCCCGGCAACCTGGGACGAAACGCGCGTGCTCAACGGCGTTCCCGGTGAATACATCACGATCGCTCGCCGGAATGGCACGAACTGGTATCTGGGCAGCATGACGGGCTGGACGCCGCGTGAACTGGAAATTCCGCTGAACTTCCTCGGCAAAGGCAGATACACCGCCGAGATCTACTCCGACGCCCGGGACGCGGATCAATTCCCGAAACACACCGTCATCACCACCATGACCGTCAAAGCCGGCACGAAGCTGAAGATCCGGCTGGCCCCCGGCGGCGGCTGCACGGTGAGATTGGTACCGAAATGAGTGACGGGTGACGGGGCCAAATCCTCCTCGTTCTCGATACGTGAGGCGTGAGGCGTGTTGCGTTCAGCGTTCGATGTTCGATGTTTCCCTTCAGCCTTTAGCCTTCAGCATTTCATCTCCCATCTTCTATTTTCTGTCCGCCTTGCACCAGTCACGATAGTCGCGCGATGTCTTCAGCCAGGTACCGATATCCTTGAAACCTTCTTTGCCGAGCCTGGCCATTTGTTCATCCGCCTCCGGTTCCGGAAATTTACTGCATAAGAAAGCGTGAAATCGTTTTTTGGACTCGTCATCGTTTTCGCCTTTTACAACCGTTTGCAAAAATGTATCAAACGTCGGCAGCGAAGTCTTCGGCGCTGACGAGTGGGTTTCCGCCGACTTGCCTGTCGCCGGCAATTCCCGGGATTCCCACCAGTGGCGATACTCCAGGGCCGTCACCTGCCATGATTCGGCGTCTTTGAAACCTTCGTCCGCAAATTTTGCCAGGCGTTTATCGGCCTCGACTTCATTGGCCGAGGTGTTGCGCAAAAAATCACGAAATCGATTGGTTGAATCGGCGAGGGTCTGGCCGTTGACGACCAGTTGCAAAAAAGCATCGAACGGCACCGGGAATGCCGGCGGCAGGTTGTTCCCGTCGCCTTTCTGAGTCTTCGCGTTTTTCTCGGGAACCGGCGCAGATCCCATCATTTCGCTTTCGAGTTTTTCCCGGGAGTTTTTCCACAGCTTGAGAGCGTAATCCACAGCCAGGCGCGGTTCGAGGTCAGTGCCCTTCGACACGTTCGCCGCAATCAACGCCAGCGCGTCGGCGGTGGGCAAGGGATGATCCGCACCCGATTGGGCGACGGCTTTGGTTTTAGCCCGTTTGGGCCGGGGCTCTTTCGCGGGTTTGGTGACCATAACGATTCCAACTTCGGAGCCCAATCTGTCAATGGAATCACCTTTTGACAAGCCTGGACGCGTGACGAGATCGTCCTCGTTCTCGCCCTCGATCGTGATGCGTGATACGTGAAAAGGCTTCGACGCAGAACATTGAATGTGGAATGTTTTCCCCTTTCAACCTTCAAAAAACTTCGATATCCGGAGTTCGATGTTTCCCCTTCAGCCGTCCACCTTCCGGCCCCTATTTTTTCCAATCGGAAATCGCAACTCAAACAACCTTTAGCCTTTTGGATTTTGGCTTCCGCCGGTTCACCCCGCGATCCCCAGCTCCGTGGCGGCGCCATTCAAATGATCCACCCGCGCCAGCAAGTGCGGATGCGTCGCGTAGAGCGTGCGATATCGCACGAAAAATTCGCGCCGGTGCATCTGCCATTGGGCGGCGGCTTCGTTGACATTGACCTTCCCGGCCAGTTGCGCGCCGACGGTGGCGTTCACCAGCGCGAGCTGGCTTGCCTTCAGGCTCCCGGCGCAAAACAAACCCACCCGGTCGCAGGTCAGTTCCGCGCGGCGCGAATGCCAGAGATTAACCCAAATGAGCCAGCCGCCCGCCTTGGCCAGTTTTTGGCTCAGGTTCAGGTGCCCGGCCCAGTGATGTCCCAGCTCGTGCCCGGCCAGCCACGTCAACTGCCGCAGGTCACCTTTCAGCAAAATCGAGTCCACCGCTCCCGACAACAGGACCACCATCCGCCGGCTGAAGATTTTTGTGGCAAAAGCATTCCAGATGTTATGCTGCATCACATAGACGTCGGGAACCTCCATGCCCAGCCGCTCACAGCAGGATTGCACCGCGCGGTAGACCTCGGGCAACTGGGTTTCCGAGACCCGCACCGCGTTGGTTTTCACATGGGCGGCAAACCACATCTCTCCAAACGCGTGGAACAGCCATATGATGCCGATGAAGATCAACGGAATGCCCAGACCGACAACGCACCAGAGCAGCAGCAACAGCCAGACGGGTGCTGACGCGATATACAACCAGATCAAGGCGGTCCTTTCCTTCGGGTCACGTAATTTTTCCGGCTCCACGACCGCGGAAAATGGAGCGACCGAAGGCGGCGGTGGTTGGGTCCGGCTCAGGAGCGTTTCCAACGGCAGCCACTCCGATTCGCCATCCGCGCTGGCCGGGGTGGAACGCGATAGCTCGCCGCTGTACGTTTTCTCGCGCAATTCTTCTTCCGGAAAAGGGCCCGACCTCTGGCCGTTTTGTTGGATGTAGATATTCATAGTCGCCGGCTGGGATTGAGTGCGGAATTAGAATTACAATTTATTGGCCCGAGTGAAATCATAATTTTCGCTCAAAAACCACGTCAAACAGACGAAAATATTCAACCACGGATGGACACGGATAAACCGGATCTTTCAAAAGCGGAAAAATGCCCCAACGGGGCAAAGGAAATCAGCCCAGGGTTGGAGCGCAGCAACTACCCTGGGTGTACGATCCCCAAAATAATTTCCTTCGCCCGTTGGAGCGGGGAGAAGGAACCGGGTACCGGAATTGCCTTTTCCCATCACGCGCCACGCATCACTTGTCACGCCCGAGGCGAGGACGCGTTTGCATTTGACATTAGTGAGGATAACGCGCACGATTAGAACCAATCCAGAAAGCTGTTCACGGGACGTACTCGAAATCACTCGATTTATGAAACGACCTTATTGTATTCGTCGCCTGCCTGCCCTGATCGCCTTTTTGTTTGTCGTGAACGCGATGCCGGCCCGGGCCGTCACCACCAATTACATCAATTTCAGCGCCACGGTCGTGGGCTCGCCCGGCGGCCAGGCGGGTCCGGCCGACCCGGCGAACGGCCCCTCCTCCTTCGACGGCTCGACGCTCAACGTGGGCGACCAGGTCGTCGTGGACGCGCTGGTGGTGGACCTGGCGCCGGACACCAACGCGGCCTGGGCCGGGGTCGAACTGAACGCGCTCTGGTGGAACCCAAACATCGGCATGTTCGACGTCCTCACCGCCGCCGCCGGGACAAACCAGCTCTGGATCGGCACCCGGCCCGGGACCAACGCCACCCCGTTCACCATCGGCACCGGCACCAGCACGACCAACCGGGTCCGCATCACCCTCACCGCCACCGTGCCCAATTCGACGGCGATGATGGATTGGACGGTGCAGATCGACCCGGGATTGACCGGGAACTTCACCAGCACGCTTTCGTCGTCCGACGCCGGCACCCCGGCGGATTTTACGGCGTTCAACGACGTGATCTCGCTGAATTTCGGCGCCTCGCAGCATCCGTACCTGTTTTCCCAATACAATCCGCCGACGTCGCCGATGATCCTGAGGCAGCCGCAGAGCCTGACGGTGAATGAGGGCCAGATGGCGACGTTCAGCGTTTTCGCCACGGGCACGGCGCCGCTCGGCTATCAATGGCAGTTCAACGGAACCAATCTCGCCGGCAGCACCAACAATGTGCTGGCGCTCGCCGCCGCGGATTATACCAACGCCGGCAATTACTCGGTGCTCGTCGCCAACCCGAGCGGCGTCGTCACCGGCCAGGTCGCCGTGCTCACGGTGCAATCGCCGTCGGTGACCGTTGATGCGCAGAACCCGGGCTGGGTGCGCGGACAATTGATCGTGCAGTTCAATGCCACGGTCGGGCAATCGTTGTTGCAGGCGCTGGCGACGAACATGCCGTTCTCGCAACTGCCTTTCCCGGCGGACGTCCAGACGTTGAACCTGCAGTATTCGGCGCAGTCGCTGGTCCAGGCCCATCCGGGCGTCGGCACGAACGACCAGGGCCTCGAATACATCTTCCTGATGCAGATCAATCCGCAGGCGAATGCGCAACAGGCGGCCGCGGATTATGCGACCTCTCCCGAAGTCACCTTTGCCGAGCCCAATTACATCGGCCAGTTCAGCAGCTTCCCTGACGACGTCAATTACAGCCAGCAATGGGCCCTGCCGCTCATCAACGCGCCGACGGCGTGGAACGTCGCCAACGGCAGCGGTGTCGTGGTGGCCGTTGTGGATACCGGGGTGGACGTCACCCATTGCGACCTGGCGGCAAACTGCGTCGCCGGCTGGGATATCCTGGCCAAATCCGCCAGCATGACGGACACGTACGGCCATGGCACACACGTCGCGGGCATTATCGCCGCCATTGCCAACAATACCGAAGGGACGGCGGGGCTGGCGTACGGGGCGGAAATCATGCCGGTGCGGGTCGCGATGGGCGGAACGCTCACGCTCAATGACGGCGCGAATGGCATCATCTGGGCGGTGGCGCACGGGGCGAAGGTGATCAATTGCAGTTGGGGCGGCGACGTGCCGGGCGGGGACCCGAACCTGGACGCCGCGGTCAATTACGCACACGCCAACAACGTCCTGGTGGTGTGCGCCGCCGGGAATTCCACCGAACTCACCCGCAACGCGGCCCCGGCCAATTGCGAGAATGCGATGGCCGTCTCCGCCACGGACCCGGGCGACAACCTGACGGTGTATTCCAATTTCGGCGTCAAGACGGACGTGACGGCGCCGGGCGGCAGCGGCAGCACGTCCGCCCTCGGCATCCTGTCCACCGTGCCGCAGACGTCCTTCCTGCACCAGTACGAAGGCATCGCCACGATTTCCGCCGGCGGGAGCGGCCCGTGCTCGGGCAACCTGGACATGGTGCTTTCGGGCACCTCGATGGCCTCTCCGCACGTGGCGGCGCTGGCGGCGATGCTGTTCCAACTGCATCCCACGTGGCTGCCGGAAGAGGTCAAACAAACCATCCGCCACAGCGTGAAGCAACTGGGCAACGACGCGGCGAACGGTTTTGATTCGCATTACGGCTACGGGCGCATCAACGCGGCGGCGGCGGTCCTGGACAATGAGGAGTGGCCGATCGCTTCGCTCACCCAGCCGCGCAACGGCACCCTGGTACAAAGTCCGACGGCCGTCATCGGCGAATCCGGGGGATTCAATTTTGGCAGTTACCGGGTGGATATTGCGCCGGGGGTGGATCCGGCGCCTAGCAGTTTCGCCACGCTGTGGATCGGCAGTTCGCCCGTCAACAACGCTTCGCTTGGGCCGACCCTGGGGATCTTCGCCAACGGCACCTACACGCTGCGGGTGGTGACGACTTCGGCGAGCGGGCTGACCAGCGAAGACCGCAACGAAATCCAGTTCCGCGGCGCGTACATTGCTTCACCCGGCACTGGCAATCCCTGCCCGGCCTGCCTCGCCAGCGGCATCATCCCGATCACCGGGGTCGCGCCCGAGTTCATGACGCATATCGTCAACCAGGTCGAGACGGTGGAAACGTTCCAGAGCTACACGCTTTCCTACGTTGTCAACGGGGGGCCGGCGGTGACCTTTGTAAACGGCACCAGCCCGGTCAACAGCGTCGGTTTGCTGGGCGATTGGAATACCGCCACGGCTCCAAACGGGCTGGTGACGCTTCAGCTCATCGTCAATTATACCGGCGGGCTGGTGGTGCAGGATTCGGTGGTGGTCCAGGTGGACAAACTGCTCAAGCCCGGCTGGCCAGTGGCGGTCAACAGTTCCCCCTCCATGAAATCGCCGATGGCCGCCGACCTCGACGGCAACGGCGTCAAATCCATCATCTACGGCGCCTCGGTGTTCAATTCGGACGGGACGATCCGCGCCGGCTGGGACGCCAATCCCGGCCTGGGCCGGTGCAACCCCGCCGTGGTGGACGTCAACAACGACGGCATTCCTGAAATCATCGCCCCCGTTTTCACCTCGTATTATCCGCCCGACCCGACCGCCCCGAACAACGGCGGGGTCGTCATTTATTGTTACCCGGCCTCGGGCAAGGCTCATCCGCTCTGGACTTATAACGTCACCAATCCGAACTATCCCGGCTACCCCAACGCCGTCCCCTCCAGCATTTCCGTCGGGGACGTGGACGGCGACGGCAAGCCCGAGGTGGTCTTCACCGTGTATTATCTTTACGGCGGCACCACCGAGTTGTTCGTGCTGGATGCGGCGACGGGCGTCCTGAAATACCAGACCGCGATTCCGGGCATCTGCTGGAGCTCGGTGGCGCTGGCGAACCTGGATTCGGACCCGGCGCTCGACATGGTGGTGACCAGTTCCACCGAGACCACCGTGCTCAAGGTCGTCGGCGGTTCGCTGGTGGACATGCCCGGCTCGCAGTGGCCACAGCCGGTAGGAGACGCGGACGCGGACCCGGTCGTGGCCGATGTGGATCATGACGGCAAATACGAGATTCTCGTGGACCAGAATCTCTGGCGGGCCGATGGCACGAGTTTTCCCGGGGCCTGGCCGAGCATCTATTATTCGTACGGGACGGGCTGCTACGCACCCCCCGCCGGCAACGCAGGTTGCGACCTGAATATCGTCCTGAGCGCGGCGAACGAAGTTCCGGCCGACCTGGTGAGCGATGCCGGTGTCTTTCTCGGTTCGCTATGGCAGGGAAGCGAGAATCTTTATATTTTCGGCGCCGACGAGAATTACACCTGCGGCGTGCCGATCGTGGCGGACATCACCGGCGATGATACCCCGGAAATTTTGCGCCCGTCGCACATGGGCTTCACGAGTTCCAATTTCGCCTATCTCTACGACACCTACCTGGCGTCGTCCCAGTTCCCGCGGGCGGTCTGCGACCCCGACAAGATTCTTTACTCCTCGGCCCTGGTGGACGACGTGGACGGCGACGGGCAGACGGACGTCCTGATTGCTTCCGGGGGCGAGATCTATTTCTGGAAACTCGGAAAAAACCATCTGCTCAATTCCGAGAGCCGTCCCTGGCCGATGTTTCAGCACGACCTGGCGCATACGGGCACCCTGCCGATCGGGGGCGACGGCGCCTACGATTTGTTCATCGAGGACACGCCTTATAATTACACCGGCGCGCCGGACACGGGCCTGGAGCCGGATCCCAACATGGCGGGGCTGGACATGTGGCTGAGCCGGTCGATCTGGGTGCACAACGATTGCTCGGCGCCGGCCGGGGACTATACCACCGCGCAGAACCCCATCGCGGGCCAGGACAATTGCGTGTTCACCATGGTCTCGAACCGCGGTTGCCTGGGCGTTCCCAACGCCGTGGTGACGCTTTACTACGCCGATGCCAGCACCGGGCTTTCCTGGCCGGCGTCCTGGACCGAGATCGGCTCGACCACGATCCCCTTTTTCGCCCCGCACTCGAGCACGATCGTCAACGTCACCTGGAATCCTCCCGGCACCGGGCATTATTGCCTGCTGGCGATCGTTTCGTCGCCGCTTGATCCGCTGGTCGTGAACACCTCCGACCTGAACGCATTCGTGCGCGACAACAACAACGTCGCCTGGCGGAATGTGAACGTGGTCGGCTCGCCGGGAACGGGCGGCGGTTCAAACCATTCCCAGTTCAACATGCAGAACCTGGCCCCGACGACCGAGAGTATCAGCCTGCAATTCACCGCCGACCGCAATTTCCTGACTACCGGCGGCCAGGCGACGGTGGACCTGGGTGCTCTGGCGGTCCGCTGGCAGACCAACGGTTCCCAGGGCGTCAATCTGACCAATGCGGGTGGGACCACCGTGGCGCTCCTGGGCAGTCCCGCCTCCATCGACGGGCTGGTGATGGCCGGCAACGAGCAGGCGACCCTCGGGCTGACACTGAGCACCACCAATCCGATGCCGGTTCCCGGGCTGGACCAGACTTATAACTTTTTCGTGCGCCAGATCGTGAACGGGACGGCCGTCGGCGGCATCGCGTATATCGTTCAAACCGCCGGGCAGGACACCAACGGGATCATCGGCGCCGCGCTGGTGGGAGTCACCAACAACGGATTCAGCTCGCTGCAGCTTTCCTGGCCGGCCAATCACTTGGGCTGGCAGTTGCAGGTGAACACCAACGCGCTCAACAGCACCAACTGGCAGGCCGTGGGCGGCTCAACGGGCACCAACCAGATGGCCCTGCCGATCAATCCCACTGTCGGCAACGCCTTCTACCGCCTGGTTTACCCGCCGGCACCCTGACCGGTGGCGGACGGGAAACAACGAACAACAAACATCGAAGGCGGTACGCGGAGGTGGAATTAACCACGAAAGCGCGAGGACACGAAGGAAAACGGAGATTTTTAGCGGAATTCCTCCGTTGCCTTAGTTGCCTTGGGTTCAATATTCAATCGTCGCTACGCGACGGGGAGGCGCGTCGTGTTTATCGGATTCCGTGGTTCAAAAGCCACGGCTACCATCGGACGGTTGCTCCGCGACCTAACGATTCAACGATTAACACCCCGTCTGACATTCTTGCAGATTGCAGGACCGGGCGACGGGTTTTCTGACAGGTCCGATTATGTCGCCGGGACGCGGTTGAAACTGAATCGGGGTCGATTCCCTGAAAATCCGCTCGTCCCGCAGTCTCTCTCACTTCGTCGGAACGGTTGGCACAGGCGTAGCTAAAGCGTCGGTCGACTGAATCAGCAATCAGCCATGAAAGGAACGGTGAATCCCAATCGAGCCGGTCTCGATATTGACCCGGAGCCGGCTGCCGCCGATGTCGGCATGGGCTGGTCGGGGGCGGGTCGATTTGAATTTTTGAGCCAATCCCTGGCGGTCGATCCCCTGCCCTTGTCCCCGGCATCACGGCCGGGCGGGAGGATCTGGTCCGGCGGCGGCCGGCCGAATCATTTCAGTTTTCAACCGGCAACCCGGTCATGGCTTTAAACGAAAGGAATCAACGATGGATAATGCAAACACCAAAAACGTCCTCAACTCGGACGTGGAAATCAAAGGAAACATCAAGTTTTCAGGCGAACTGACGTTTGACGGCAAGCTGGACGGTGAAATTCACACGGACGGCACCCTGAATCTCGGCGACGGCGCGGTCATCAACGGCAATATCAGCGCCCAATCGGTCGTGGTACGCGGCAAGGTGAACGGAAATATCAACGCCAAGGAGAAAATCGACATCAAGTCGAAGGCGGAACTGTTCGGGGACATTCGCGCGACCAAGCTGGTGATCGAGGAAGGCGTCACGTATGTCGGGAAGACGGAGGTGAATCCCAACAAAGTGACGCCGTTGCCGGTGCGCCAGACGGAGGCGCCCAAAGTGCCCGAACTGGTCAAAGCGGCGGGACGCTGACCGGCGCCGGGGGGCGACCGCGAAACGGATTGAATGCCGGCCAAGAGCAAGGACCAGGTCGTGGTGGTCTGTCCGCATTGCGGCCACCCGCAGGCGGAGCCGCGTCCGGCGTTCTCGTCGATCTGCAAGAAGTGCGGGCAGCATCTCCGCGTTCAGGAGATTCTCAATCCGCCGCCCCGGGTCGAGGTCGCGGCGCCCAAACAGAGGCATATCACGTGTTTTGAATGCGGCGCCGGCCTGGAGGTGCCCGCCAGCGCGGCATCCACCATGTGCAAATGGTGCAGCGGTTACGTGGACCTGCACGATTATCGCATCACCACGGCCATGGCCAAAAATTTCAAGACCAAAGGCCTGCTGCAGGTGGAACTCAAGGGTTATCTGTTCAACACGGAATCCATCGCCGGCGAGGCCGTGATCCGGGGGAAATATCACGGCAAACTGACGGTGGAACACGCGCTGACGATTTATTCCACAGCGGACATCAAAGGGAGCCTGGCGGTCGGACGACTGATCATTCCGGAAGAAAATCATTTCCGGTGGGCGGAACCGATCCAGGTGGGGTCGGCGGAAATTGCGGGCGAATTTACCGGTCACCTGCGGGCGCAGGGCAGCGTGGTGCTGAAAGCCACGGCGCGGATGTTCGGACCGGTGGAAGCGCGGCAACTGGTGGTGGAAGCCGGGGCAGTGGTGGTGGGGAAACTGAGGATCGGGGCGCGAGAAGGACAACAGGTGATGTTGTGAGGAGAGAGAAACATCGAACATCGAACATTGAACGCCGAACATCGAAGGCAGGGGAACATTCAACGTTCAACATTCAACTCTCAACATCGAAGGGCTTGTCCCGCCATCCAGGTCGGACGGGCGCGGGCTGGGAGCTCCAAACTGGAATCGAAATGCCCCAACGGGGCAAAGGAAATCAGCCCAGGATTGGAGCGCAGCGACTACCCTGGGTTTGTGGTCCGCAAAATCGTTTCCTTCGCCCGCGGGCGCGGGAGAAGGTGGTTCCGCAATCGCGGAACCGGATGAGGGTAATGAACCGGGAACATTCAACATTCAACTCTCAACATCGAGGTGTTTGTCCCGTTTGTCCGTGTCCATCTGTGGCTAAATATTTTCGCGTGTTTGGCGTATTTCGCGGTTTAGGAATTGAACAGGAGCGTCTGTTTCGTTATGCGAAAAAGATTTTGGCTGAAAAGATTTCGAGGACGAGAACGAGGATGAGGAGGAATTTAAAGCGGTGCCGTGTCGTTTGATCCCGTCACCCGACACCCGTCATTCGTCACTCATTCGAGACCGATTTTTTTCCGTTTGCGGTACAGTGTGGCCTGGTCGATGCCGAGGACTTCGGCGGCTTCGGTCAGGCTGCCGGTGCGCTCGATGACTTTGCGCAAATGGATGTCCTCAAGTTTATCAAGGGAAATCAGCGACCCGATCTGCGCGGCGGGATCGCCATTGGCGTCGGCGGCGGGATGGGGATTGCGCAGTTCGATGGAAAAATCCGCCGGAACCAGCTTGTCGCCATGGGCGAGAATGACAGCCCGTTCGATCGCATTCCGCAGTTCCCGGAGGTTGCCCGGCCAGGAATGGGTGCGAATACAGTTCACCGCTTCGGCCGACAGGCTGTCCACCCGGCGATTGCATTGGGCCGCGAAGTGGCGGGTGTACAACTCGGCGAAATGCAGCAGGTCATCGACGCAACTGCGCAACGGCGGCATCTCCACATTGATGACGTTCAGCCGGAAGTAGAGGTCTTCGCGGAAGGCGCCGTCGGCCACGCGCTTTTTCAGGTCGCGATTGGTGGCGGCAACGATGCGGACATTGGCCTGGCGGGTGACATTCTCGCCGAGCCGTTCATATTCGCGTTCCTGCAGCAGGCGCAGGAGTTTGGGCTGGATTTCCATGGGCAGATCGCCGATTTCGTCGAGGAACAGCGTGCCGCCGTCGGCGGCCCGGACCTTGCCCCAATGATCCTTGATGGCGCCGGTAAAGGAGCCGCGCACGTGGCCGAACAGTTCGCTCTCCAGCAATTCCTTGGAAAGACTGGGACAACTGACGGTGACAAACGGTTTCTCGGCCAGGTGACTTTGCCGATGGATCGCCCGCGCCGCCACACTTTTGCCGGTGCCGCTTTCGCCGGAAATCAGGATGGTGGCGGGAGTGGAGGCGGCCCGGAACAGCACCTCCATCGCCTGGCGCATGGTCTGGCTGGTGAAATCGAATATCGGTTCGGGGCTTTGCGCCCGGGTTTCATTGACCTCGAGTTCCAGCCGTTCGATGCGCTGGCCCATCTGGCGCAGGCGCTGGACGCGGGCCAATACCATGAAAAATTGTTCGCGCTGGAACGGTTTCTCGAGAAAATCCACGGCGCCGCGGCGCATGGCTTCGACGGCCGTCTTCACGTTACTCTGGGCGGAGAACATGATCACGGGGACCTGCGGATTTTGTTTCAGAATTTCCAGGAGCACGTCGAGGCCGCTTTCTTGGCCCAGGTGGACGTCCAGCAGGATGGCGTCAAACTTGTCATCCTTGAGTGTCGTCAGCGCGAGTTGGCCGGATTCGGCGCCTTCGGCATAGTGACCGGCGTCCTCGATCAGGAAACAGGTCGCGTCGCGAAAGGTCTTGTCGTCGTCAATGATCAAAAAATCCATAATACAGTCTTTCAACCGGCCGGCGGCTGTTCCAGTTGCCGGACCAGCGGGGAGAATTCGGCCAGGTGTTTTTCCAGGTCGGTCACGGCATAGTTTTCCGCGTCCTGCTGCAGGATTTGAGCATAACGGACGAGGGGCGGGCAGTGCCATTGCCGGCCAAGGTTTTCCAGTTCGTGGGCAAAATTCCGGCTTTCGTTGACCGCCACGCTGTCGCGGATGGACGGCCAGGGATTGGTCAACAACTGATGCAAACGGGCCAGGAGTTCCCGGGAGACAGGAACCGGGGGCGACGGTTCGGTTTTGGCTTCGACTTCCGCCGGACGGTCCGGAGCGGCTTTCGCCGCGGCCTGGTGCGGTAGAAATTCCGCCAATTCCTTGAACAGCTCATCCTTCGAAAACGGCTTGCGCACATAGCCGCTGAAGCTTTCTTTCAGCGAAAGTTCCTCGTCCATCAGGCTGGAGGCGGTGACGGCGATGACGGGGATCAATTCGAGGCCGGGGATCCGGCGGATGGCGGCCAGCGCCTCGCGCCCGCCCATACCGGGCATCCGCACGTCGAGCAGCACGACGTCGGGTTTGATTTCGCGGGCCCGGGCCACCGCCTCCTCACCCGATGAGACAAAGAGCAGGCGGTGATGGCTTCCGGCAAACATACCGGCAATCAACTGGCAATTGGTTTCGTTGTCATCCACCACCAGCAGCGTGGCCGGGCGCAGTTCGTTGAAATCCACCTGGCTTTCCGTCAGGGTTTTCCCGTTCGAAGCCAGCCGGAGGGAGATGGGCACGTTCGGGAAGCGGAGCCGGAACGTGGATCCCTGCCCCACCACGCTGGAGACGGCCACCGTGCCGCCCATTATTTCGGTGAAACGTTTCACGATGGACAGCCCCAGGCCGGTGCCCTGTTTTTCCTTGTCGACATGCGTCCCGGCCTGAACAAACGGCTTGAAAATGGCGTCCAGCTTGTTGGGCGGGATGCCGACGCCGGTGTCCTGAATTTCCAAAATGAGAATGATGTTGCCGGCTTCCTGTTTCTCCCACAGAACGCGGACGGTGATCCGGCCGGAGTCGGTGAATTTGACGGCGTTGCCCACGAGGTTGACCAAGATCTGCCGGAGCCGGACACGGTCGATGAGCAGCGTGTGCGGAAGGTCTTCGACGATGTGACATTCGAGCTTGAGGGATTTTTTGGCTGCGGGTTCGGAAAACAGCGTCGAAAGGAAATCGCAAATTTCATGCGGATCGGTCGGCTCCGGATGCAGTTCCATCATGCCCGATTCGATTTTTGACATGTCGAGGATGTCATTGATGAGCAGCAGGAGGGAGTTGGCGCTGGAGCGGATATACTGGAGATACTGGCGATGTTTGGGTTCCTGGAGCTCGCCCTGGAGCACTTCGCTGAAGCCGAGGATGGCGTTCATGGGGGTGCGGATTTCGTGGCTCATATTGGCGAGGAACACGGTTTTTTCGCGGCTGCTGTGCTCAGCCTGCAGGCGGGCCTCGTTCAATTGCTGTTCGCGCTGATGCTGAATGAGTGTCTGGCGCGACAGCCACAGGGCCAGCAGGCCGGCAGCCACGCCCATGGCGCCCGCGATCAGGCTCGTCAAACTGGCGCGGAATAATTGGGACCGGGCCGTGGCGCCGTCATTGACCAGTGCTTCAGACCGCATCCGTCCGAGCTCCGCGACTTCGTCACGGATCTGGTCCATCCGTCTCTTGCTTTCGCCGGTGTCGACCATCTGGGCGGCTTTGTCAAAATTTTGATTGCGGGCTTTGACGGTGTCAGCGAGGTAACTCAGCAACACGCCCGACTGGACGCTCAAATCGGTGACGCCTTTCAACAAGGACGGATCATCGCGGGTGAGTTCCGTCAGGTGATCGAACCGGGAGGGCAGATTGGTTTCGGCGCCGATCATCGGCTCCAGATAACTCCGGTCGCCGGTGATGACGTAACCACGCGCGCCGGTTTCCATATCGAGCAACAGTTTGAGGATACCATCCAGGTCCTGATGGACGGCGATGACGTTGCGGGTGGCGGCCAGTCGCGACGCCAGTTGCCACCAGGTAACAATGGCCAGCACCACACTTGCGACCGAAAGTGTGATCCAGACAATCCCGGCTGCTTTATAAAGCAAACTGGCGGACTCTCGCCTCATGCGTCCTCCTCCCCTTGTCGTATCGAAAACTTATTAAAATGGGCCGACGGCCATGTTAAATTAACGGTTAGGCAAGGCAGTGTCCAGCACCGTAGTGGCACCTTTTCGAAAGGCAGAGGCAGCGCGTTGCGCTGTCCGGACGCCGCAGCGCGGCGTCCCTGCCCCAATGCACCTTCACCTCCAGCATGGAAGTATCGTGACTTGACAGAGCAGGTCGGCGCTGCGCGCCGATATCGAGCCACCGGCTCGACACTCCGAGCCACAACCGCCTGATTGCGGAAGCACTAACTTTTTCCGAATGAACGACCACACCATAACGACTGTTTAGTGCAGGGGTGTGTTCAATCAGGCAGCCGGGAAGCCGGAGGCAGTGCCTGAATTTCAAGGTGGAGCGACTCGCGTTGCGAGGCGCTGTCGGGTCGCAACGTGACCCGAGCCACCAGCAAAGGCAATGCCGAGCCGGATAATGATTTGAGCGGGGGACAACGTGTGACGCATGCGTCAATCGAACGGATTAAATGTAATCCCAGGTGCCGGAAGAAAAGGCATGGCCGGCGCGATATGAATTTCCGGTCCGGCGGATGCCTTTACTCCGGCCTTTTTCCTCAAGCTGGCCTTGTGCCGCACGCTTCGGGGCCGTGTTTGGCCGCAGACGGCTGAAAAGGAGTCCCGGCAAACCGGGCCGGTGATGCAAGTTGCAGACCGGGGGGCCGGCAGGATTGCATTTTGCAAAACATTCCGGCGCCGCCGCGGGCGGGGCTGAATCGCGCATTGTGGGCCGGGGCTTTAAAATCGGCCAAAGTCTCGCAAAACCTGAAAACCGCCGCCGGAGGATGCCATCGGCACACCATTTGCAAAAGGGACTGCTGATCGCGTTAAAGTTGAACGGGCCGGATAAGCGAACCGAACAACGATATAAAAACGTATGAATATTTTTACACTCCGGAGGAACTGGAAATGTGCCTCAGGCAAACTGAGTTTAACGCGGGGAGCTGTTGATGCTGTACGATGAGTCAAGAGTGCCGGGGAGGGAAAACGAGTATGAACCTCGCGCATTCAAAAGGCAAACCGGGCGTTCTCGCCTCAACCACTAAAATAAACGTCCGGTTCGCCTCCTCTTTACCACTGAACTGCCCAATCAATACCAACCATGAAAACAACCAACCCGAACCGGCCGATCCGGTCCGCCTTGTCGCGCGTGGTGGCGCACGCGGAAAATCTGGCCGCCCTGGCCGCCGGGCCCATGCCGTTTGCTGATTTCATGTTGCATCCGAAAAAGCTGAAGGCCGTGTTGAACCTGCTGGAAGGCTGGACGCACCCGCCGAGGAGAACGGCACGGCGGGCCACGCGGTTGTGCCGGACCGCCGAACACCCTCAAGGGCATGACGACAGGGCCGGATCCGCTTCCGACGGACCGTTAAGCGGATTGATTAATACCGAATTTCATCTGGAAGCGCCCGCGGCGGAATCGGTCCAAATGGCCGCCGATTTCACGGACTGGGAAAAATCTCCGCTGGACCTGATCCCGGGCAGTGACGGGGTGTGGTTCCTGATCGTTCCCCTGCTGCCGGGCGAGTACCATTACCGGTTTATCGTCGACGGGCAGTGGGAGGATCCGTCGGAGGAATGGGTACGGCTGGTGGCCGATCCGGCGGCGGAGGTGGCGGTGGCGGGCCCTTGAAAATTTCGCAACGGATGTCCAGGCACTGAAACACTATCGCTCATACCCCGTAGTAAACAGTCATGGCGCCCGTTGCGAGGAATTTAACTGGAAAGGATGTTTATGAAAGCAGGATGGTCTATGAAAGCAATCGGACTGGTATTGCTGTTTATCGGTGCAGGGTTGATTGTCTATGCCTTCAGCACTTCGGGTCCGGTGAATACGGCGGTCAATTCGACGGTGACGGCGGCCAATTCGGCGCTGATGCAGGTTCTTAAAAGCCTGCCGCCGGGCAATATTCTTCTGTTGTTGATGGGCGGCAGCGGAGCTGTGGTCCTGGGCATGAGCATGATTTTCAACGGTAAAAATCCCGCCTGAAACGAAAATTAAACACAAGAATTCAACTCGGCGGCAAACCGGCGTGGCGCGCCCGGACGCCGCCCGGTCTTTAACCGGATTTCGTTCCGGAAACGGGTTCAACCAACAGAAAAAGCAATGAAAACAGCCAAGATCATTCCCCTAATGGCGGTGATGGCTCTCGCCGGGTGCGGACAGCATCCGTCTGAAAATCCATCCAACTCCAACACGAACAGCATGGCGACAATGTCGAATTCGGCGCCGGAAAATCCCAACCCGGGAAACAACAATCCAAGTCCGGGAAATACCAGTCCGGAAAACACCAATGCGGCGGCACCGCCTCCGCCTCCGGCACCGGCTCCCGCCATGGAACCGCCGGGGCCGAGTGCGACAACCAACAGCACCGATACAAATGCGCCGGCTGAAACCAACAATCCGCCGGCTCCGCCTTCAGCCGCATCCGGCGCCACGAATCGTTGATGCCAATTTGAACTGAAATCACTTGATTTCAGTGTAGCCAGGGAGGACGGAACCAGTTGAACAAACTGGTTCCGTTTTTTGTTTTGGGAATTGGTGTTTAAAGCCCCTCGCGGGTCGTCAGTATGGGTATGACAGGAATACCTTCAGCATCATCCTCGTCCTCGTCCTCGTCCTCGTAATCGGATTTTCGAGAACGAGAACGAGGACGAGGACGATATGCAGAAATCAGCCGGTCGTTGCGTTTAGCAATCGTCAGAACCAGAACCGGACGCCGATGCCGCCGGTGACTTCGCCCCGAACATTGGGCGCCAGGTCCAGGGCGGGCCCGATTTCCACAAACACATCGATCGGTGCGTTTTCAAACATGTAGGACAACCCAACGGGCACGCGAATACCCACCTCGTTGTCCTGGTCATCACGGACTCTCAACAGGCCGCCGACGCCGAAATAGACCGGCAACCGACCGGAGGGCACCGGCAGCAGATCGAAATTGTGCCACAACACGTCGCCGTGCATGTAGAAGCTGCTTTCGTCTTCGTCCGAATGCTGAAACGACGCACCCAAAGCGCCGTCAACGGCCATCCGGTCGTTCAGCCAGTACTTCAATGAAAAGCCGGTTGGCTCGCCCAGGATAATGCCGGCGCCGAACCGGTGATCGTAGTTGCTTGCCAGCGGCGGGAAGGGAGCCGGTTGGACGTACAGATTCGTGGCGGACGTCGTTGTCGTTGAACTCTGGGAATACGCAGCGACGCCGAACCCGACCGACAACAAAGCGACCAGCAGTGTTTTTTTCATAGGTGATTGATGCATTTGGTTGACGCTTTTTAGCGCGCGCCATGCCATACACCCCGGACCGTTCATTCGCCCGTTTCAAGCGAGAAAAGTCACTGTTCCGGCGAATTCCACCCCCCCGGCACGGCCGTCATTGTCAGATTCGCCGGTCGCTCCAGTGCAATTTGCAATGCGGGATTGGTATGGAGGTTCGGAATGTTCGGGAAGGTTTATCCCGATTGCAAGGCGGTGCGCCTCGTGCTGCAAGGCGCGTCGGATCGCAGCGCGACCCGAGCCACCCAATGATGATATTCCCTGCGGAAATTGTGAATTGACATTCCGCCAGGGTGGTTGAAAGATGGCATATCCTCCAAGCGAGGGATATTGACTATGACAAAAGACTTCGTCGTCCAAAAGGTGGCCGGCTGGACGTGGGCCATCGATTTTTCCAAACTGCTGTTACCGGTCCTGGGAGTACTGATGCTGGCGGCAGCCGGATGCCAGACTTATTCGGTGCCGCCCCCCGACGACAGCACAAACAACGCGGCGGAGGTCCTGGTTTTGCGGGAAAGTGACGTTCTGAAGATTTCCTTCCCGGGCAATCCCAATCTCAACACCACGCAACCCATCCGCCGGGACGGGATGATTTCGATGCCGCTGGTGGGCGAAGTAAAGGCGGCCGGGAAGACGCCGTCGGAACTGGAAAAAGACCTGGTGGACCTGTATTCGACGCAGTTATTGTCGAAAGAGGTGACGGTGGAAGTGCAGAACTCCTCGTTTCCGGTCTATGTGAGCGGAGCGGTGCTGCATCCGGGAAAGGTCACGGCCGATCATCCGATGACGGTATTGGAAGCCGTGATGGAGGCGGGAGGATTCGATTACACGCGGGCGGACCTGAAGAACGTGCAGGTTGTCCGGCGTTTGCAGGGCGGCACCCAAAACTACAAACTCAATTTGCAGCGCGTCATGAACGGCGAGCCGGGCGACCAGTTTTATCTGAAGGCTTCGGACATTATTTACGTGCCGGAGAAATTCACCTGGTTTTGAAGCGGACGGGGGACGGGTAAAATACCCGGCTCGATGCGGCATCGAGCCGGGGGCGGCTTGACACTGCCCGGGTCATGTTGCCGAAGGCAGAGCGCCGATCTCCAGATCGGCATGAACCGGTGAATTGTCCACACATTTCGCCGAAGGGGAGTTCGGCGTTCCGCAGCTGTGTCAAGCGCCCCATCAAGCCTGTGGCTTGAGATCGGCGCACAGCGCCGACACTACAAATTATTGCTGCCGGAGAGGTTCAGTAGGCGAACCCGATCTGGAATCCGACCTGATGACTGGTGTAGCTGAAGCCTTCGAAGGTGGAGTCATCCCGGCTGATCTGGTATATCAACGCAAATGTGCCTCGCTTGAGGAACGGGTGACTCAATGAGGTGTTGATGAAAAAAAGGTTATCCGTGCGGTTGGCCGGGCCTCCCTCGGAGGAGACATATTTCACGGTCTGATAACCCCCGTTGACGTCCAGGAAAACCTTCCCAAGAAACCGCTGGTTCAAATCGGCGGTGAAACCAGTGGTTTCGGTGACCTGGTTTTGCAGATAGGTTGCTGACACCACCTGCTGGCCGGTCACGGAAATTTTTGTTTGTTGGAACGGCTGATATTGGATGGTGGCGTCGAAGATCGGGTTGAAAAGCGTGCTGCCTCCATTCAGGAACTGCCGGATTTCCACGCCGCCGTGAACCTGAAAACTGAGTTTGTCCGTGGCCCGCCAGCCGACCTTCCCCTGAAATTGTTGAAAGGTCATGTCGGGACTGCCCACCGGTTCCAGGTCATAGCCCAGCCCGGTGCCGAACGCCAGGTATAGCCGGGTCTGGATCTGGTAATTCAACCAGTCGATCGTGGACCATTCCTTGTAGCTGGAAAATTGGTCGGCGGAGACGAAGTTCTGATTCAGGCTCATATCGGCCGACAATTTGCTGTTGATGGTGTAAAGCCCCTCCAGGATGGTGGCAAATGTTTCCGAACGGACCTGGGTGCCGGTGATGGAAGACGGGGAATCGGTCTCGATGTAACTTTGGCTCAGGTTGAAAATCCAGTCGTTATAAGCTGTCCCGAAAGCCAGCTTCGCCGTCTGGCCAAAGGCATCCGAAAACTGTTTGGAATAGAGCGTAAAGACAGGCGAATAATCCAGGGTCCAATGATTGCCGACCTGCAACAGGACGCCGGGCGAAATGGTCTGGACCAGGGAATTGGCGATCTGCGTTTGATTCGTGCCGTAGCGAAGTCCGTCGGCATACAAAAACTGGTAGAACGGATGGGGCCGCAGCGTCAGGTCTTTCCAGCGGAAGGGTTCAGCCTCGGTCTGGGGCGCATTATTGGCAAAAACGTCCATTTCGCTGGTCTGCTGCACGGCGGGCGGCGTCTGGTCAGGCGTTTCCGGCGTGGGCGCCAGGACCGATTGGGCCAGCGCCTGGCGATCCAGCGCGGCGAGGCCGACCAAGAATGCTTTTATCAGGACATGGCTCGGCCCCGAAATGCGCGACGGAGCTATTTTTTTGGATTTCATCCCTTGGCAACGTTCAGTTTATCTTCTTTTCAAGAAATGGAAAGGCTCAATGATGCAAAAGCTCGCCGACGGAAAGTGTCCAATGATGGAGCGCATCTTCGAGGGCTTTTTCCACCGGCCGGATTCGCACCCCGGCAGCCAGCAGCTTGGAGACATCCAGCACACAATTGGAACGCAACGCTTTGGCGCCGTATTGATAGAATTCCTCGTCGCTCTTCCAATATTCAAAACGCCGGTCCGGTTTGAGGATCCGCTGGATCATATCGACGACCTGCCGGGTGGCGACGGCGCCCGGATTGGTGACGTTGTAAATGCCGAAGGGCGCCTGTTTTTCCCACAGATCGAGGCAGGCCCGGACGAAATCGTCGAGGTGTGAAATCGAGTTGACGCCGTCAAAAACCCGGGCGTAATTCTGCAGGCGCCAGAGGAAATTTCTCGGTTCACTGCGTTCGTTGAAGGGCATGCCGGGCCGCCAGATGTAAACCTGCCCCGGCCCGCGGATGGCTTCCTCGGCGAGCGCCTTGGTGCCGCTGTAAAAATTGCAGGGCGCATGGCGGAAGGCGAAATTGGGTTCGTCCCATTCGGTATAGCCGCAGATCCGTTCCGAATATTCAGCGAACAGCCGGCGCAATTCCAATCCTTCGACGTTGGTGGTTTTGCCGTTGAGAATCATCTTGGCGCCCCGGTAAATGCAACCGGACGAAACATGCCCCCACGGCGTGTCGGTCATGGAACAGACCCGGGCGATGGTCTGGGGCAGGAGCGTGTTGGCAAAGAGCGTCTCCTCGCGGGCGGCTTCGCAGGCGTCCACATTCGGCCGGCCCCGGTATCCGGCCGCATTGATGATGAAATTCGGCTTTACCTTCCGCACATAATCGAACAGCAGGTTGAAATCCCCGTAGTTGATCGCTTTGCGGGTGAGCGGAATAAATCCGTGACCGCGGCGGCGCAATTCCGTGGAAAATGCCTGCCCGACATAGCCGGTTGATCCCAATAGCAAGATCATAAGCTCAACTCCATTCGTCGGAAGAATCAGTGATGTAACTGACCATTTCGAGGTTGGGACAGCGCAGCGCGCCGCCCTTCCCTTTTTTCAACAGTCCGTCAGGCTTTCCAGACCTGGCGCGGTTTGACTTTCACTCCCGCCATGGCATTTCGGGTGTCGACGATGCAGGCCGACCAATCCGCGAGTTCCTGATAGTTGATGGCCTCATGGTTGGTGGCGATGATGACGGCATCGAAGCTTTGCAGGGTCTCACGGTTCCAGGACACCGACCGGACTCCGGCCCAGTGCGGGTGTTCGCGGGTCATCTGGACGACCGGCACGTACGGGTCGTAGTACGCCGCGTCCGCGCCGCGGGCCTTGAGCAGGTCCAACAACACATAGCTCGGCGATTCCCGATAGTCGTCCACGTTGGGTTTGTAGGCCAGGCCCACCACCAGGACGCGGCTGCCCTTCATCGATTTGCGCAACTCGTTGAGCGCTTCGGTGGTCCGGTTGATCACGTACAACGGCATGGAGGTGTTGACCTCGCCGGCCAACTCAATAAAGCGGGTGTGCTGGCCGTACTCGCGCGCCTTCCAGGTGAGGTAAAAGGGATCGATGGGAATGCAATGGCCGCCCAGGCCCGGCCCGGGATAAAAGGCCATGAAGCCGAACGGTTTTGTTTTGGCCGCCTGGATGACTTCCCAGACATCAATGCCCATGGCGCCATAGACCAGTTTCAGCTCGTTGACGAGGGCGATATTGACGCTGCGAAAAATGTTTTCCAGCAACTTGGTGGCTTCGGCGGCGCGGCAGGACGACACCGGAACCAGCCTGCGGATGGCGCGGCCGTACAACGCGCGGGCGCGCTCCAGGCAGGCCGGCGTGTAACCGCCAATCACCTTGGGGATCATTTCCACCTTGCTGTCGGCGTTGCCGGGATCTTCGCGTTCGGGCGAAAACGCCAGATGAAAATCCGTTCCGGCCTTGAGCTTCGACCCGGCCTCGAGCACGTCACGCAAATCCTCGTCCGTCGTGCCTGGATACGTCGTGGATTCGAGCACCACGAGAGTGCCCTTCCGCAGGTGGGGTGCCATGGCCTTGCCGGTCTCGATGATGTAGGAGATATCCGGCTCGCGGTTTTTATTGAGGGGCGTGGGGACGCAGATGATGACCGCCTCGACGTCCTGGATCAGGCTGAAATCGCCGGAAGCGGTAAACGTTTTAGCTTTGACGGCCGACGCGATGGCTTCGGCGGAAATGTGTTTGATGTAACTGCGCCCGTCATTCAGCGCTTCCACCTTGGCCGGATCGATATCCAGGCCAGTGACAGTCACGCCCGAGCGCGCGAACTGGAGCGACAAGGGCAGACCGACGTAACCCAATCCGATAACTGCTATTTTCATGAATGCATTCCTCCTGTGTGTTGTTATTTGGTTAAAATCGATACGACTCAATCCGCCGACGGCCGGGGCGCCAGCCGGAAGAACCACAGCGTCTTTCGGGCAAACCCGGGAAACCGTTCCATCGGGACCAGCGTGCACACTGTTTTCACCGAATACAGGCCGGCGGCCACCGTCAGCAACGTCCCCAGCGCGATCGCCGCCGGGTGGGGCAGCCAGAAACGGCCGGCAAAGACCAGGGCGACCAGCGGCACAAACACCAGCGCCAGCCGGCCGTTGGCCGGAGACCAGCGGTATCCGGTCAGATGCCGGACCAGCCAGTAGACGCAGACCAGATTGCATACATTAAGAGCGAAAACGGCGATGCCGGTTCCATTCAGGCCGAAAAGAGCCAAACCGCACCAGACCAGGCCGAGTTGCAGCGCGCTGCTCAGGAATTCCATCCAGAAGAACAGCTTCCGTTCCCCCCTGGCCACCAGGATAAAACCCATCGGCCAGCAGGCCACGCGCAGCGCCATGCCGAGGCAAATCCAGCAAAGCACATCCGCCGCCGGCCAGAATTTCGCCGAATAAAACACCTGGAGCACCAACGGGGCAAAGGTGAGCGTGCCCAGCAGGCCGGGAGCCGCCAGCAACAGGCCGACTTCCGCCTGCTCGTTCACCAGGCGATTGCATTCGGAGTTGTCATTGGCAACGGCGGTCAGGCGCGGGAAAAAATCGGCGCCCATGGCCTGCATGATGAAGTTGACGTAGAGATAGCTCAGGGTCCACGCCGCCTGGAAACAGCCGGCGGCTTCCAGGCTGAGCCAGCGCAGAACCATCACCCGGACCAGATACGCCACCCCCATCGTCATCAGTCCGCTGGCCATAAAAACCAGTCCCAGCCGCAACAGGCTGGAGGCCTCAGCCAGAATGTCGCGGAAACTCATGGGCACCTTTTCAATCGCAACTTTCCGGGCATACCACCAGGAAGTCAGGATGCTCATGGCCGTCCCGCACAGCAGAAACGGCACGATACCGTTCTCCCCGTAAAAGTAGATGATCGGGATGCTGAAGATCGTCCCGTAAAAGCCTCCGAGAACGCTCATCCGGGCCAGGTCGGAAATTCGCCGCACGCCCTGGACCAGCGCACCCTGTCCGGTGGAAATCGTGTTGAACCACACGGCCAACGCCAGCAACGCCACCCAGCCGGCATGACGATAGTCGCCAAAGGTAAACCAGGATATGGGAAAGCTCACCGCCACCAGCAATAATGCCCCGATCGCCCCGGACAACAACGCCACCCGGCGCAGCGTGATCACCGTGCGGGCAATCCGCCGGCCATCGCCGGTTGCCACCGCCTCGGCGATCTGCCGCACCCCGCTGTTGGCAATCCCCAGTCCGGAAAAACTGCGCGTCAGATCGTAAATCGACACGTACAGTCCGAGCAACCCGACACCGGTCGGTCCCAGGATCAGGGCGAGCGCTTTGTTTCTCACGATGCCAAAACCCACATTTAAAACCGACGAACCGCCGATAAAAGCCGACGATTTCAGGATCTGTCCGTAGGAATGTTTTCGGGGTTCGCTCATGAGGCAGTTCCGGTTGAACCGCGTTCCACCAGTTCAAACAATCCGTAATGTTTGCTGAAGAGCCACACGATATGCCTTCCGCCCAAAGCCGGCGCCGGAACCGGCTTGCCCAGACGGAGAAATCCGTGCCGCCGGGCTTCGGCGACCGCCCGCTCGATATCCGGGACCCGGAAACAAACATGATAGGTATGGTTCCCGGTTTCGAGCAGCCGGCTCACCGGCGAGTTCGCGTCCAGGGGTTCCACCAGTTCGACCGGCGCGTCATAAAATGCCACAAAAGCCAGCTTTACCCGCTGCACCAGATCGGGCGTGATTTCCCGGTTGCACCCGGCCTCGGCCAGCGAGCGGATCGCCAGCCCGACGTGATCAAACTCGGCGCCCGGCCCAAAAGGCTCAAAAGGCATTCCGGCGAACCGTTGATCGCTTTGCAGAAGATTCATAGGCAGCCGGACGTCATCCTTCCACGGGCACTTCGGCCGAGGTTCCTTCAATCCGTTGGACGATCTTGGCGGGGTTGCCAAAAACAACCACGTTTTCAGGAACGGACCGGGTCACCACCGAACCGTTGCCGATGACGGAATTGTTGCCGATCTGCACGCCTTTCAAAATCGTGACGTTTGAGGCAATGAAGACATTTTCGCCGATGACCACCTTGGCGGTTTTGGACACGCCGGTCATCCGCCGGTCGGGATGCATATCGTGGAAATCGCTGTCGACGACCTGGCAATTGATTCCGAACGTGGTCCGCGCCCCGATGAAAATGCCCGGTCCTTCGCTCACGATGGCGGTGCCGTTGTTGATCCACACGCCGTCCCCCATCTCAATGACCGACTCGGCACTTCGCGCTTCCAGGTAGATGTACCCGTTCAGAAACGAACCGGAGGGATAATAACCCAGGTTCACCGTTCCTTTGAACCGGATCGTTCCCTTCCCGTTGAACTGGACCGGCTGGCGGATCACCGGTTTGCCCTGGATATTTTTGCATTCCGAAAAAAACCGGTATTGCAGGATTCGCAACCGCTGATATTTATACAAAAGATAACAGTTCAGAGACATAGATTTTCCAAATGGATGTCGGTGACCAACGTATTGGGTTGAGCTTTAGAAAAAAGACTACCGGACGGCGGCGGCAGGAACATTTTCCTGGAACTGGATGTGGGCCGGCAGGGCGTGCGCCTTTTGGGTTTCCCACGAAAAAGTGTTGTCGTTGCCCCGGCATTCGCAACCGGAGCTTTTCCAGAAATCGAGGCAGACCCCGTTTTTTTCCGTGGGAACACAGGTCGCCAGCACCTTCGTTTTCTGCCGGCTCCGGGCCCATTCGACGGCAAGGTGCAGCATGACGTCCTCGATTTTCCGGCCGAAAACCCGGCAACTGAGGAGGAAATCAACAATGCGCGCGGCTTCCGGATCTTCGGTGTCGGCCATGACGCTCACCACACCCACCAGTCCGGAATCGCCATAACGATCGGCCACCCGAAGGGACCAGATGGCGGCGCCGGTGTTTTCCTGCCATTGCTTCAATTCCGGTTCAGTCAACCGGCGGGTGGACAGGTTCATCTGGTTGGTCTTGTTGATGAGCTGGACGACCCGCGCCAGATCGACTTCTTCGAGCGGCGTGACGGTGACCGTGAAGCCGGCGGCGGCCAGCCATTCTTCCATGGAACCATGCTCCAGCCGGGCGCGGGCGCGTTCGTTTTCCTGTTGATACATCGCGGTCCGCGCGGCGTCCTCGGCGCTGAGTTGAAGGGTCTCGAAGCAGCGCAGGCCCATGAGGGTGGCGGCATATTGGGTCTTGTCCGCCGGCCAATCCGGAACAAAAATTTCCGGCACGGCGTTCCGGACCCGTTGCCGCTCAAATTCGTTGTCATCGATGAACACGACCGAATCCAGCCCCAGGTTCAAGGTCCGGACCAGGTCCACGATATTGGCCGCCTTGTCATTCCAATTGATCCGCCAGCCAACGAAATCTTCCAGCTTCAAAATCATTTCGGGATGCCGTTGGATGGCTTCGAGCGCCACCCGCTCGTCGTTTTTGCTCGCAATGGCCAGCAAGACACCGCGGTTTTTAAGCGCCTTCAGCGACCGCTGAAAATCCTGGAATGCTTCCCCAATGTAATCGTGTCCGCCGAGCCGGATTCCCTGCCAGCCGACTTCGCCCACAACCTCGCCCCACAACGTGTCGTCGAGGTCCAACACCAGGAGCTTCCTGGATTTCCCGATGCTGCCGGCCAGGGCGGCCTTGATGTCGCGCAATGCCTCGATGTACACATCATTGCCGAACGGGTTCTTCGTCATGTACCACAATTTCGGCTGGAACGCCCGCTTGCCGGAGGATTCAATCCAGCGCGCCGCGTTGAGCGGGAACACGTTGGTGGAACCGCTGAAATTCCTGCACAGGCGCGCATTCATGTCCGCCAGCACGCGGCGCACCCCGTGTTCGCGCGACAAATCCAGCACCCCGAGCCCGCGGTGATACGATGGCACGACCCACAGCGGCAAAAAAATCAAGGGCGCCGGGCCGCTCATTTTCAAAATCGCCTGGCAAAAATCATCAACGTCCTGCAGGCACGCCTCCAGTGTCGCCGGTTCGAACCGCAACAGCCGGTTAAAGGCCGGGCTAATGTGTTCGGGAAGCGTCCAGACGACCAGGAAATCGAGCGGTTTGCCGTCCGCCGCCGGACCGGCGGCCGCGGGAACAAACCATTGGCCGTATTCGCCGGCTTCCGCCTGAACGACGGGCAGATCGCCGTCGTGGTTCAGCAGCTGGACAAACGTGGCCGGGTTGAAACTCGACCGGCACAGGCCGTGGAATGATTTCATGGGGCGTCGGCGTTCCGGGCATTTGCCTGGATATATCCGGCCAGTTCGGACACGGTCGCGAACGGCACTTCCGCCGTGGGCGAAAGGGAGGCGCCCAGGTCAATTTGCAGGCCGCAATCGAGCTGGAGCTGCTCCTCCACCCCGAGCAAAAAATTCACCATATGCAGGGAATCGAGCGCGCGGACGTTTATCGGAGCGGACTCGTCCCGGGCCAGCTTTTTGTCCGGGGGAAGTTGCTTGTTGATTTCATCAATGGCCCGGTAAATGGCGGACAGGATCGAAGTTTTGTCGTTCATAAATAATCGGGATTCTAACGGGTCGCGGCGGTGAACTGCTCGCGCAGCGACGCAACCACCAGGGCAACCTGGGACGGCACAAGATGCGGCCCCATCGGCAGGCTCAACACCGAGTCCGCCATCTTCTCCGCAATCGGGAACCGGCCCCGTTTCCAGGGTCCGTCCGCGTAAGCGCCGGACAAATGGGGCGGGACGGGATAATGAATCAGGGTGCCAATGCCGGCCGCCGTCAATTTTTGCTGCAACCCATCGCGGTCCGTGTGACGGACCACAAACAAATGCCACGCCGGTTCCGCCCACGCGGGCACGCGGGGCAGGGTCAGTCCGGGAATCGTTTCCAATTCCGAAAAATATTGTCCGGCTACCTCACGGCGGCGCGCGTTCCAGTCGTCCAGTTTCTTCAACTTCACGCACAGGAACGCGGCCTGGAGTTCGTCCAGGCGTGAATTGTAGCCTTTGACCTCGTTGTAATATTTCTTCTTCGACCCGTAATTGCGCAAGGTCCGGATCCGGTCGGCCAGGCCGGCATCGTCGGTCGTGATCGCACCGGCGTCCCCGAAGGCGCCCAGGTTTTTGCCGGGATAAAAACTGTGGCCGGCGGCATCGCCGAGCGAGCCGGTGCGCCGGCTCTTGTAGCGGGCGCCCTGGGCCTGGGCGTTGTCCTCAACGACTTTCAATCCGTGCCGGCGGGCGATGTCCATGATCGGGTCCATGTCGGCCGGCTGGCCGTACAGGTGCACCGGCATGATCGCTTTGGTCTTCGGCGTAATAGCGGCTTCGATGCGGTTCGGATCGAGGTTGAACGTGGCCGGATCCGGCTCGACCGGCACGGGAGTGGCGCCGGCATAGGACACGGCCAGCCAGGTGGCGATGTAGGTGTTCGACGGAACGATCACCTCGTCGCCGGCCTGGATGTTCCAGGCGCGGAGAATGAGGTGCAGCGCTTCGAGGCCGTTGCCGACGCCGACGCAATATTTCGAGCCGCAATAGGCGGCAAATTCCTGTTCGAAGGTCTCCACCTCCCGGCCCAGGACATACCAGGCGGACCGCATGAAGCGGAAATACGCCTCATCCAGCCCGGCTTTCAGCTCCTCGTACGGAGCGGTAAAATCAAGGAACGGCACCTTCACTTCGCGCCGCCTCCCACCGCGCGCAGATACTCGTGATAGTCGCGATAATAATCGGTTTCAGCATATGGTTCCGACGCCAGGGCCAGGCAAACGGAGCCGGAGGAAAAATTGTCGATTTCACGCCAGATCATCGGCGGCAGATGCAGGCCGTAGTAGGAGCGGTTCAGATGGAACCGTTGTTTGTCTTTCCCGTCGTACACGACCACGTCAAAACTTCCCGACATGGCGATCAGGAACTGGTGGCATTTTTTGAGCGCGTGGCCGGCGCGATCGGCGCCGCCCGGCACGTCATACAGATAAAACACGCGCTGGATCGTAAACGGAATGTGCTTCTGGTTTTCGATGAAAGTCAAGTTGCCGCGCGGGTCCGCAATCTTGGGCAACTCAATCATTTTACAGTCGTTCAGGGTCATAATCAGCTCGCGATTTTGGGTCTTAATTCAACTGGTGTAGTGTCGGCGCTGCGCGCCGATTTCGAGCCACAGGCTCGACGCTACATCAAATCGGGACATTATCCATTGGTTTCGATCCAGGGTTGATTTTCGGCGGACTGCGTTTTCTCCCAGCCCAGCACTCCGGCTCCCGCCAGCCGGGCCAGGGGCACGATGGATTCACGGACGCGGGCCCAGTCTTCCGCCATCAGCACAAATTCGATCAGGTCCACCGGCCGGCCGTTGATGTTCTGCGCCGCCGGGCGGCGGCCGATTTCCCGGAAACCGGACCGGCGATGGAGCGAACGGACCGTCACGTTGGTCGCCACGCAGGAGGCGCGCAGTTCGGTCATGCCCAGTGGTCCGAACCCCAGGTCCGCGGCCAGCAACGCCGCCGGCACGCCCGCCATGACTTCCGGCCGGATAATGTGCCGTCCCTTCTCCGCGCTCGTTCCGCGCACATCGTAGAGGCCATGCGTGCCCATCGGAATTCCGCCCGGCGTTTCCACGATGAAATAGTAATCGCCGTCCCGGTCGAAATATTTTTCCAGCCAGGTTTCCTGGGCAGCCAGGCTGACGGCAGAATCTCCGACGTTGCCCCGCACGTAATCCAGGCTCCGCAGCCAGACAATAAAGGCGGCGTCCTCCAGGCGCACCGGCCGCAGGCGCACGCCAAAATCTTCAATTTGCAATGAATGCCGCATGTTCGCCCTCAGATCCGGATGACCACTTCTTCCCGATAGAAGAAAATGAGCCGCCGGACGCCGACGATCCGGGAACAGATTTCCTTGACCTTTTCGACCAGAATAATACCCAGGCCGAGTCCCTGGTTGCGACCTTTCGGGGCATACCTGGGATTGACGGCAATGTGCATGATGGCGACTTCTTCCGGGGACGTCCGAAGGAAAACGACGACGCCGATCGGGTTCCGGTCGGACCGTACCTGGTCATAGGCGAACAAGGTCTGGGCTTCGCTGTCCCCCACCCGCACGGTCAGGCCGCCGGCCGTTTCCTCGATCCGCGGATGGCCGAATTTTGCCAGGGAATTGACGATGCCTTCGCGCACCCGAAACTGGCGGGGGTTGAAGAACATCAATTCCTCCAATGCCGGTCGGGATTCTTTCAAGGCTTTTGACGAGAAAACCAGGTTCACGAATCAATCAAAACTGCCACGGCGGGCGCGGCCGGTCGCCCGCAGGTTTCGCCGGGTTGGCGGCGCATTCATTATGGGTGGGAGAAAACACCGACCGTCCCCCGTCCACGACGATTTCCTGGCCGGTAATCCAGCGGGCCCGGTCCGAGATCAAAAATTCCACGGCGTCCGCCATGTCCTCCGGATGCCCGAAACCAAGCGGGTAAAGCGACACGAAATCCGAATTGGTGAAATATTCCCGGGTCATCTGGGTCTGGACGATGCCGGGCAGGATGGCGTTGACGCGGACGGCCGGAGCGAGCTCCACGGCCAGGGAGAGCGACAGGGCATTCACCGCGCCTTTGCTGGCCGCATAGGCAAAATAACCGCTGGCGCCGACGCGCGTGGCGATGCTGGAAATAAAGGTGATGGTCTGCAACGCACCGTGATTCACGCGTTTCTGGAGCAGCGACCGGATGATTTCCATGGCGGAGAACACATTCACATTGAATACGCCCCCGACAAACGCCATGTCGGTGGCGCGCGCCAGTTGAATACCCGTAATGCCGGCCGAATGGACCAGGTGCTCGACGCGCGCTTCCTTTTCGGTCAACCAGGTCGCGAGGTCATCAGCGAGCCCCTCCACCCGTCCCAGATCGCGGGCCCAAATCAGATGCTGATCCGGCCGGGCGCAGCTCTGGCGCGAAGCTTCCAGCTTCTCGGCATTCCGGCCGCCCAGGATCAGTTTCCGGGAGCCGGACAGCTTCCGGGCAATGCTCTGGCCGAAGCCCGAAGAAGCGCCGGTGATCAGGGTGTAGGTTTCAGGCATCATCTCAGTTCAGGGTTCCCGTGACGAGTTTTGGCAAACAGCGGCGGCAAACACGCCGCAGTCCAAACACTTCGCGCTGTCCGCAACCGCCCGACAACCGCGGCAACGTTTGGACTGCGGTGCCTTCAGCACTGCTTCAAACGTCAATACCGTCTCCCGTTTCATATAAACGTCAAATGCCTTGACTCATTGCCGGCGCCTTGCGGGCGGAACGGCCGCCGTCCACGGCGATTTCCTGGCCGGTGATCCAGCGGGCCCGGTCGGACGACAAAAATTCAACGGCGTCCGCCACATCCTCCGCGCGCCCGAGGCCGAGCGGATGGAGGGATTTGATGGAAGCAACAAAATCGGTATTGGCGAAATGGTCCCGGTTCATTTCGGTTTCGATGGTTCCGGGCAGGACCGCGTTCACCCGCACGGCCGGCGCCAATTCCACGGCCAGCGAGAGCGACATGGCGTTGACGGCGCCCTTGCTGGCCGCATAAACGGCGTAGCCCTTTCCCCCGAGCTTGCTGCCGATGGCCGAAATGAACGTGATGCTCCGCAGAGCGCCCTGGTTGATCCGCTTTGAAACCAGCGGCCGGATGATTTCCATGGCCGAGAAGACATTGACATTGAACAACCGGTTCACGAAGGCCATGTCGTTGGCGCGCGCAAATTGAATCCCGAACAGCCCGGCCGAATGCACGAAGTGGCCGACGGCGATTTTCTGTTCCGTCAACCAGGAGCCGAGATCGTCGCCGATGCCGCCGAGCCGGTTCAGGTCGCGCACCCACATCCGGTGCTGGTCCGGATTGGCGCAACCGCGGCGCACGGCGTCCAGCTTGTCCGCGTGGATATCGGCCAGGACGAGTTTCCGGGTGGGCGCCAGTTTCTGGGCAATGCACCGGCCGAAGCCGGAAGCGGCCCCGGTGATCAATGTGTAGGTGTCGGCCATCGCAGGTCAGCCGGCTTGATAATCAACGATTTTGCAGACGGGCAGCGGCCCGAGGTTCATCACCATGGTCAGCCAGGTCAGCCCGACGCCGAATCCCGAGAAGCACACGCGCAGGCTTTTGTCCTTCAGCGGTTCCGCGCAATTCTGGGCGATGTTCAGCGGAATGGTCACCGAACTGCAATTGCCGTAAAGGCTCACGATATTATTCGGCAGTTTTTCCGCGGGGATTTTCATCTTCTCGGCCATCTGGGTGAGAATGAACGGATTCGGCTGGTGAAACAGGAACCAATCGATGGAATCCCGGGTATCGCCGGAGAACGCCAGCGTCTCATCCACCTGCGGGGGGACGCTGTCCATGGTGAAATTGAAGATGGCGGCGCCGTCCATGTGGATGTGCTGTTCGCTTTGCATGACGCCTTCCTCGACTTCGTTGAGCTTGATGGTTTCGGGCGAAGCGGGCGTGCGATAGGCGCCGGCCGGCACCAGGATGGCCTTGTACCGCGAACCGTCATTTTTTATGTCCACATAAATGGGATTCTCGTCCTCGCAACGTTCGATGACGGCGACCGATCCGGCATCGCCGGTGAGCGGATAGGAAATGCGGTTGCACTTGTCCATCTGTTTGCTGCAGGTGTCGCCGTTCAACAGGACCACTTTGGGCAGCGCCGAGATTTCCAGGAGCAGAAACGCCTGGACCAGCCCGAGCAGGAAGCCGGCGCAGCCCTGGTTGATGTCGAGGCAGATGACGTCCGGGCCGAGGCCGATTTTGCCATGGATGACGTTGCTGGTGGGCGGCATGAAATAATCCGGAGTCTGGGACACGAACACCAGCGCGCCGATTTCCTCTTTCTTCAGGGTTCCATCCTTCAACAACTGCTGCAAGCCATACAGGCACAGGTCCGAGGAACAGACTTCCGGCGGCGCGATGCGATGCCGGTCGAGGCTCATCATCTTCTTGAACCGTTTGGCCTTTTCCGGCGAAAGCTTGAAGGCGGGATATTCGTCGTCGAAACGATATTCCTCCTTCGGCACCACCGAAACAATGGCGCTGATCTTTTTATGTTTAAAGATGGATTTCATGCTGAGGCGTGGCGTCGGCAAGACGGGGACGGGGGCCGGCCGGGTTTTATTTCTGCCGGGATTCGACCAAGCTGGCCAGTTGATCGGCGGTGACGACGGAGCGGATTTCCTCGGCTTTGATCGTCACGCCGTATTTCGAATCGGCCATGGCCAGGATGGACAGGGCCGCCAGGGAATCCCAGGCTTCGAAATCGCGCAGGACGCTGTCCGGTTTGACCTCGCCGACGTCGAGGATTTTTGCCAGTTGTTCGTAGAATTTAGGTTTGTCCATGATTTTTGTGTATTATTTGTATTCAATGATTGCGTTAAAAGACAGGGTGCCCAGATTGAGTAGCATGGCGCTCCAAGTCAAGCCCGCCCCAAATCCGGCGAGGCACACCCGCACCCGCTCCTGAAGCAGGCGCGTTGCCAGATTATAGGCGATGACCGTGGGGATGGATACTCCGCTGTTGTTGCCGAAGTGTTCCACGACGCTATTAGGCATTTTGGCGTACGGCACCTTCATTTTTTCGGCAAGCTTTTGCAGCATGAACCGGTTCGGCTGATGGCAGAGAAAATAATCGACCGCATCTTTGGAAACACCGGTGCGGGCGAGCAGCCCTTCGATGAGCGGCGGCACTTCGGTCTGCACAAAATTGAAGATGGCGGCGCCGTCCATGAACAGATGATCCTTCGCCCGCAGGTTGTTGTCACCCACATCCTCGAGGATGGCGGTTTCGAACGTGGACGGCTGCCGCAAACCGCCCGCGGGAATGGTGAGCGCCCCGGCCCGGGAACCGTCCATCTTGAGATCGGCGTGAATCACCGAATCCTCCGGGTCCCGTTCCACGATGACGATGGACGCCGCATCGCCGATCAGCGGATAAATATTCCGGTCTTTGGGCGATGCCTTGCGGCTGAGCACGTCGGCGTTCACCAGAACCACTTTCCGGATGCTTTCCTGGTCCAGCAACATGAACGCCTGCATCAATCCGAGCACGAACCCAGCGCAGGCCTGGCTGAGGTCGAGGCAGAGCATGTCCGGTTTCAACCGCAACCGGCCCTGGACGATATTGCTGGTGGGCGGCACGAAATGGTCCGGTGTCTGGGTCACCAGCAGCAGCGCGTCGATTTCGTCGCGCTTCAACCGGCCCGAATCAAACAGGTGTTCCAGGCCGAACACCACCAGGTCGGACACGCAGACGCCGGGCTCCACCACGCGGCGTTTGTCGAAGCCCATCACTTCCTTGAGCTTGAGCGAACGGGCTTCCGGGAAATTGAAATTCTTCATTTCCTCGGCAAACGACCGCTCGTTCTCGGGCACGACCACCAGCACACCGGTGATGCGCTTGCGATGAAAGGTAAAGTTCATAATTGGGCTCCGCATTTCCGCAGGAGCGTTTCAATCGTCTGCCGGTTCTGGAAATTTTCGGGCACGATGTCCGTGCCCGGGATGGAAACGCCGTAGTTCTTGTCCAACGCCGCCACCAGCGTGACCATGTCGAACGAGTCGAGCAGGCCGTCGGCGATAAAATCGCTGGAGGCGGTGAAGTCGAACTCCGGGCGGATTTCCCTGAGGATTTCAACAACTGATTTCATGCGGGGATCATTTCATTGACGAGAACGTGGTCGATCAAACCGTCCGGCGCGTAGCCGTAGTGACGGTATTTTTGAATGGCATTTTCATTGCGGGCATCCACCCACAGGGTGAAGCGCTTCACGGCGGCGTGAATTTGGAAATACTGATGCATCAGGGCGGAACCGACGCCCCGGGCGCGGAACTTTTCCGCCACGGCCCAGAACCGGACGGTGGACGCCTTGCCCTGGGTTTCAAAAAACAGCATGCCGGCCAGTTCATCGTCGCGTTTGACGGTGAGCGCCTGGCGGCCGGCGATTGCGGCTTCCATTTCGTAAGGCAGCGGCAACTGTTCGCCGTAGCGGTCGAATGAACTCTCGATCAATTCCAGGATCGCCGGGCAGTCGGCTTTTTCGGCAAACCCGGCTGCGGGACCGTTTCCGGCGGTTTCCGGCCGGTCGATGCGCGCCAGGCGCTGGAGGCGGAGATGGCGGCGGAAACCGTTTTTCTCCAGCGCCGCCAGCAACGGGTCGAGCGTGGAATCCTTTCCCACCAGATCGGTGGCAAGGCGCATGGTTTTCAAATCAGGCAGCGCCGCCATCCCCTGCTCCAGCGCGCCCGGATTCGCGGCGCAAAAGTACAGATGCCGGAAATCCCGGTCGTTCCGGAAAATGAACACCGCGCCGGCGGCCGGTTCGACCGACAGCTCCTGGCGAGCGATCCATCCCTGTAATTTGGATTCCACGGGGAAAAAATTGGTGCAAAAGGCGGAGGCGCCCGCTTTCACTTTCTGTACGGCGGCAAAAACATCGGCCGGAGACTGGATCAGGGTCATGGGTGATGACTCATTTTGGGCAGGGACGCCGCGCTGCGGCGTCCGGACAGCGCAGCGCGCTGTCCCTGCCAATTGATAAACGTCAGTTGACACTGGCGACCAGTTTGGCGCGGTCGATCTTGCCGTTGGGATTGCGCGGCATCAGTTCCATCCAGTCGAACACGGTCGGCAGCATGTATTTGGGCAGCGTGACGGACAGTTTTTCCCGGATAAACCCCGGCGCCAGCTGCCGGTCGCACTCGTAAAACATGGTGATTTCCTTTTTGTTCTGGTTATACACCACGCAGCAGTTGCGGATGCCGTCCACCTGGAGCGCCGCGTGCTCGATTTCGCCGAGCTCGATGCGATAGCCGAGGTGTTTGATCTGAAAATCCTTCCGGCCGAGGAACATGATTTCGCCGCGGCTGTTCCAGTAACCGGAATCGCCGGTCCGGTAGATCCATTCCGGGTAATGCGGGTTGAGCGGGTTCTGGATAAACCCTTTCGCGGTACGTTCGGCATTGTTGTAATAGCCCAGCGCCAGGGAACTGCCGCGGACGCAGATTTCCCCGGGTTCATCCACCTTCGCCAACTGGTTCTGGTCGTTCAGAATCAGGATGCCGGTGTTGCGCATCGGGAAACCGACCGGCAGCTTGTCGTCGTCGGCAAATTCGCGGTCGACGATGAAATAGGTGCAGGCGACGGTGATTTCGATGGGGCCGTACAGGTTGACGAACATGGCGTCCGGCAGATGGCGGCGCCAGTAGTTCAGATGTTTGGTGGGGAACACTTCGCCGATGAAGAAGACCTTGTTGATCCGGTCCAGTTTCGCTTTGGCCAGCAGATCCTGGTTGGCGATGTTGACCATGATGGTGGGCACCCAGAAAATAAAATTGATGGGGTGCGCCGTCAGGAATTCGATAAGCTTGACCGGGAACATGGCGCATTGATCGGGAACGACCACCCAGGTGGCGCCTTTGGCGAGCATCATGCAGAATTCGAGCGTGTAGGCGTCGAAATAGATCGGCGCCAGGCTGCCCATGACCTCGCTACCGTCCAGTCCCAGGCGATCGAACGCCCAGTCGGCGAAATCGATCGTGCTGCGGTGATTGAGCGCCACGCCTTTGGGAATGCCGGTGGAACCGGACGTGTGAATGATGCAATAGGGATCGGTATCGATGATCGCGTCCATCCGCCGGCGCAGGACGTCGTTGTCATAAAGCGTTTCGGCCACCATGGCGTCTTCGATCAGCAGCAGTTTTTCATCGGCGACACCCAACGCGCGCAAGGCGGGAGCCTGGGCGGCGGAGGTGACGATGATGCCGGCGTTCAGGTTGTCCAACATGCCTTTGAGCCGCTGGGCCGGCGATTTGATATCGAGGTTCGCGTAGGCATTGCCGCTGTAGAGAATGCCGATATCGGCCACGATATTCTGCGCGCTTTTGGGCAGGAACACCGGGATCGGCTGGCCGGTGCCGGAACTGCGCTTGAGGATGAGGGCGGCGCAATTTTTGGCGAACCGCTCGATTTCCCTGAAGGTGAACTGGCGGTCGGTTTCCACCACCGCAACCTTGTCGCCGCATTTGAGCGCGGCGCCTTTTTCAAAATATTCCAGAACGTTGATTTGCATGAGGATAGTCTATCTCCGTGGTTAACCGTTTTGCCGGAGTAAAACGGCGGTTCAAGGGCTGATGGACAATCTGAAGAACCGTTGCGGTGAGGCGCTCAGATTGTTGGTCACACTGATTGGATTGCCGTTGCCGGTGACTGGACTGCCCAGCGGTGTCCAATTGGTTGCGGTCAGATTGTCTTTATACTGCAGTTGATACGTCTGGCTGAAAATCGTCGGCCAGTTGAAAACAAGTTGATTGGTCGTCAGGGCAAATCCGCCCAGCCGCGGTGCTCCCACCACCGTCAGAGTTCCCGGGGTGAAGCCGGCGAAGCCATAATTGACGGCTCGCAAAGTGCCGACGTTGATGGCGATCGGGTAATTGCCCGGCGGGCTGTTGGTGGTCGCCATCGTGGTTATCTGCGGCGCGCCGGTCAGCACGTTGGTGCCTTCGCCATGGACAAAGCCGCTGTAATTGGCGCTCAACAGGTTCGGCAGGCCGACGGTTCGGCTCCGGTTGGCAGCGCTGACGATCAGCGTTGCGGGAGTGATATTGGCAGTCAACCCGGCGGGTGGCGTGAGGGTATAATTGGTAGCGCTGGCGCCGGTCAGGGACAGGCCGCCGACGGTGACGGCGATGTTCGTGCCGACATTCGGGCTGGCGAAATTGGCCGTATAACCGTTGGTGGACAGGGTTACGATATCGCCGCCGATGACGCCCGCCAGAACCACGTTATTCGAACTGAGCGTGGCCGTGGTCGTGCCGTCGTAGACCTTGTTATTGGCCGTGAGACCCGGGTTGAGCACCCGGACGCGGTAGAATCGCTGCGGCACACCGGTGATCACGTTGGTCTGGGTGGCGGTCGAGCCGGTTGCGGTAATATCCGGCGCCAGATCAGTCCAGGTGTTATTGGTCAGGTTATCGACGTATTGGACCCGGTAGATTCCGTTGACCACCGACGGCCAGGCGATCGTGATAACGCCATTGGTCAGGCGAGCCGACGTGAGAGCGGGCGAAGGCACCGAGTTAATCGTCAGCGGTTTGGGAGTAATGTCGGCCACCAGGCCGGTCGGCTGGGTCAGGGTATAATTGGTGGCGGCGGCACCGGTGAGGGTCAGCCCTGCCACCGTGACGCCGATACCGTTGGCGGCGCCGGCGCCGGCAAAGTTGGCCGCATAACCGTTGGTAGACAATCCGACGTTGTTGGTATCGCCATCGAGCAGGCCACTCAATACCACGTTGTTGGAACTGATAGTCGCGACCGTCGTGCCGTCATAAACCTTGTTGTTGACACTGATGCCGGAACTGATCGTCACTCCGGCGGAAGTAATATTGGCGCTTAATCCGCCCGGTTGAGCCAGGCTGTAA
>Ga0335078_10000628_pt1 | contig 54430 bp, 52 predicted proteins | sample Lox_Sample_32_FD_206711 | JGI IMG/M metagenome (GOLD analysis project Ga0335078, IMG submission 206711) | Soil microbial communities from Loxahatchee National Wildlife Refuge, Florida, United States - Lox_Sample_3.2 | ecosystem: Environmental > Terrestrial > Soil > Wetlands | place: USA... | reverse complement strand
CGCAGGGGTGCTTTTCGCCTTTCCCTCACGGTACTGGTTCACTATCGGTCGCCAACGAGTATTTAGCCTTGGAGAGTGGTCTCCCCGGTTTCTCACGAGGTTTCTCGTGCCTCGTAATACTCAGGATACCGCTTCGAGTCCGGTAAACTTTCGGCTACATGGCTGTCACATTCTTTGGCCCCGATTTCCATCGGGTTCGCCTAGTCTCCGGATTGGTAACTCTACTCACGCGGTCCTACAACCCCGGCGTATAAATACACCGGTTTGGGCTGTTCCGATTTCGCTCGCCGCTACTTTCGGAATCTCGTTGATTTATTTTCCTCCAGGTACTGAGATGGTTCACTTCCCTGGGTTAGCTCGCACCCGCCTATGTATTCAGCGGGCCGTTACCTGGTTTTACCAGATAGGGTTTCCCCATTCGGACATCTCCGGATCAAAGCCTGTTTGCGACTCCCCGGAGCTTTTCGCAGCTTACCGCGTCCTTCTTCGCCTGTTGGCGCCAAGGCATCCACCGTACGCCCTTAGTAGCTTAACCATAAAACTTACCCAACACGCCTTAGAAAACCTAAGTACCTGAAAAGAAAGGATTAAGAGTCTTGCAAGCCCTTTTTCCGATCCATTTCAAGCCACCTAACGCCGCTTAACAGCCAAAATAAGCCATGAAACAGCGCTTAGCGACATGAAGAGGCAAGTTCGCCTTTCCACAAAACGCTACTCTCGAGCAAAAATTTGCGGTTTTGCGCCACGCGAACTTGAGATCGCGCAACGCAATGCCTACTTCCTTCAGTTGTCAAAGATCGCTCGTCCCGTTCATCTGTTGCCGATCGGAACGTCTCCGCTCCCGGCGGAGCGCGGAATCGGTTTGGAGCCGAACCGCGAGAAAACTTGCTACAAAATAAAAAACCCGGCGACAAGCGCCGGGCGAATCCGTCCGTTCTTTGAGGCCGCCGCTAGGTGCGTCCTCCGAACAGATGCGCTCGAAGCTTGTATTCTTGCAACCCGGTGTTCGTAACCAACCTCACCTCGTGATCAGCTGGCAGGCCCGGTCCGTCAGCAGACTCCCATCCGAATCAGGGCTCTACCAACATCGGGAGAGTATAGCAAAATCCCAAAAACCGTCAAGTGGCATTCAAAATATTTTTACGTCCCAGTCGCATTCCCCCTGTGAAATTCACCGCGGTCTGTGGATAACGTACCCTTCGAGTAACCCGGCGGCGCGAACGACGAGTCATTAGCGGAGACGAAAGGACAAATCCCACCCGAGCCCAATCGCCCCTGCGGCTCTGGTTTTCATGGGACTAACCAATTTCTAGCGGAGTTGCGACTTTGAGTCTACTTCTAGTTATACTCTCGTGAATAATCGAATCGATTATCGATCATCGCCGGAGCGTGTGTGGAACAATCGGCCAAAACGCTGGTTTCTTGGACGTTTGTCCTATTTGCGGTCGCCAGTTTTTGGACATGGGCGGCGATGCTTGTGGACGGCCAACCTCTTCCAGCCGAATTCCTGTTCGTTTTAGCGAACATCATGCTGGGAGCAAGGTTCGTATTCGTTTTCGGGGAGGCCCGTCGCCAAACGTACATCGGTATCACATTGCAATTGTGGCGATCATGTCTTACGGAATGGTTCATTGGGTGGAATTGAAGGCAGAAGCAACTAAGCCCCTGAATGCGATGCCGGTGTTCTATATCCATCCTTCTGCTCCATCCGTCACTCTTATTCCGAACCCAACCAATCAAGTTCGAATCCCAACGGTTACGACGAAGATCGAGCCTCCGGCGCGGGGCAAGCAAGGAGTAAATCAAAGCGACGGCCAGCCACCAAAGACGAAACAGAATCGGTCAACGGCCGACTATCCAATCGTGGAGGTCACCACCGCTCAGGCTACCTATACTTCTGATTCTAAGAAACTGGCCGTTATACTAACCATCGCGAATTCAACATCCACGAACACCAACGCCCACATCGTCCTGCAGCCCGTTTGGGTCGAGCATGGACAGGAGAACCAGAACCAGCCGATAGCTCCGGCCATCCGCGATATAGGTTTGGGACCGCCTCCTTATACCTTCGAGTTTAAGCAAGAGATAGGACTGAGTGAAACCGGCGCAGCCAACTGGGACGCTGAAACGCTCGCGGTCATGTTTTACGTAACGATCACGTACCCCGACCGAGGAAAAAACACAACCTATCACTATAAAGGCGAAGCCCGAAAGGGATTGGAACAGCTGGACTTTCTCGAAAGTGACTGGCAAGAGGCTAAGCCGTAATGTCGGGGGCCGACCCCGCGAAAAAAGATACGCGCGAGCGACCATCGCGATTCGCAGCTTTGCTCGCGGCATGTAGACGAGGCCGCCACATCCAAAGGTGCCAGCCTAAGGAACCCCTCACGAAATCCTCAGGGCAAGGCGGCGCTGCATGGAGTTCTCTTGAAGAGAGATTCTTCGACTGCGCCGCGCGGCCAACATGAAGAGTGTTAGGAAAACGGATGCGGGCGGCTTCGCTCAGAATGACGTTGATTAGGCGTATGCGCTAGAAATCGAAGATGCCGGGCTAAAGGACTCGGCATCTTCGTCTTTATCGAATGCGGTGGGGAGTCCGCGAAGAATCCTTCGTCGACCCCCAAACATAGAACGCCCTGCCTGTGACCTGACTCACGTCGATGCAGCCGAAATAGCGGCTGTCGTTGCTGTTTTGTCTCGCATCGCCGATAACGAATAGCTGGCCGGGCGGAACTGTGACAGGACCGAATGAGATGGCGGGATCGGCTGAATTATCTACGGAGGCGATATACGGCTCCTGGAGAATCTTGCCATTCAGTTTCACTTCTTCGCCATCCCCTTGAATCACATCCCCGCCAACCGCGATCACACGTTTGATATACCTGAGTTTCCCGAGCTCCTCCTCGTCTTTTACGAACGCCACTACGTCGCCTCGCTGAGGCGTCGAATGTGCATATGCGCGCGCATCCACGAGGACGCGATCGCCGGGTCGAAGCGTAGGGTACATTGCGGCGGAGGGAATAATGTAGGCTCGCAAGCCAGACCCGCGAACAACGAGTCTTAGCGAGAATATTAGGGCGACGAAAACAACAAATCCGATGCCGAGCCCGAGCGCCCATGCATTTCTTTTTTTCATAGCTCCAATAACGGCGGAGTATACAAAAAATCAGGTCGGGCGTCGCGGAGGGAGTATCGAATGGCAAAGTTTTAGCGCACACGCACAATCAAAGTCATTCTGAGCGAAGCCGCGCGCATTTGCTTTTCCCAACATTCTTCGTGGTGGGCGCGCGGTGCAGTCGAAGAATCTCTCTTCATCGAAGATGCCGCGCTAAAGAACCGCGGCGCTACATTTAAATCTTTGAGGCCAAACCTGAAGAAACAAACACGAACGAAAGATCCGTGCTGAGCCCCTCCCACGGATTTCTGCCCCAGGTGACAATCCGATTAGGATTGTCATCCCGAGCGAGGCCGTGGTTGGCCGACGAGGGATCTGCTTCCGAGTTTGCCGCACGAATCAGCGGGTTTCTGCCCTAGGTTTGCCTAAGGTTTGAATGTAGCGCCGGGTCCTTCAGCCCGGCAGCCGGTTTTTCCGCGGTGGAAGCGTGGGGCTTCAGCCCCACGAAAAGAGAAGGCGCGGAGCGCGAGACCTTTGCGCAGCTTCATCTGCAGCATGTAATCGAGGGACGCTGATGCGCTCCGCGTCACCCGCAGTCCACAGATTTTTCCCCACTTGCATCTCGAATTTTTCGTTAGCCTGAAATTGCGATGTGGTGGACGCCGAAAAAGCGCCCACCAGAAAGGAGTGTGCTACAACTGCGATGATCGCCATAACCCGGCCCCCGGGCGCGCGCCTCGGCGCACGCCGTGCGGCGACTGTGCGTTTCGGTGGAAGCGCAGGGCTTCAGCCCTGCGGTAGAAGCGGCGCCCGCAGGGCATTCCGATGCGGAGTTTTACCCGCAGCACGTAGTCGCGTTTCGCGGCATTTCTACCCGTCAATCGTGTCGAGTAGAATCTCCCGCAACCATCATCGAATCAGCGGCTTCCATTTTTCTACCCGACAATTCTCCGGCACTTTCTGCGCTGCGGCACGGCTCTTCAGATTGAGCGAAACCCAGCGCAGGCAAAGATGCCGGGCTGAAGGACCCGGCGCTACATTTAAACCTCAGACAAACCTGAACAGAATGCGGCCGCTACAAACCCAAAGATGCCGGGCTACCCTTCGGCTTCGCTCAGGGCAAGAAGAACCCGCCACGGCGGGCAGGCCCGGCGCCACGTTTCAACCTCAGAAGAGAGATTCTTCGACTGCGCCGCGCGCCCAACACGAAGCGTGTTGGGAAAAGCGAATGCGCGCGGCTTCGCTCAGAATGACGTCGATTGGACGTGTGCGGAAAAATCAAAGATGCCGCGCTGAAGACCGCGGCGCTAGGGTTCGAGATGGCCGCGAGCCGTACTGCATGAAGGCCTCATCGGGCGACATGGCGCTGGCGCAGCGGCGCGAGCATCCGGCGGCGCAGCTTATATGCGAGCCAGATCAGAACGGAAAGGCCGAGCCACAAGGAGAGCGCAGCGAGCACGGACAGGGCGCCGCCCCAGCGCGGAAGAAATTTCCAGACAAACAACGCGAAGACGGCAAGCGCAATGCTGCCGAGCGCTGCGCCGCGAGCGTCGAGCGCGGCGGCAAGACGTCCGCGAATCGTGTGCGGGATTCCCGCGCGATGGCGGCGTTCGCGCGTGTGCTTATCGAGCAGCGTTGCGGCGGCAGGAAAGATCGCGGGGAAGGCGAGGAAAAGTCCGCCAAACACCGGACCGTAGTGCTTGGCGAGCACGCCGGCCACAACCGTGATCGCGCCGCCGAAGAAAAAGCGGGCTGCATATTCATACCATCTCGTTTTCGCGAATGCCGAAAAGTCGAATTCCACGCGCATGAGTCTTCACCGCCAGATCAGATACCAGGCGCCCACCGCGCACATGATCCAAATCGCAAGGCCGGAAATCGTTGCGATCGGCGCGCGCACTTTCCAGCGGCCCATGGCAACGACGCAGAAACAGGCGTAGACGAAAAACGCCAGCGCACCAAGGATCATGGAACGCGCTTCGAGCGCGGCGAATTGCGTTCCTTCGGAGTGAATCGCGATGGCCAGCGTCGCGAGGGCGACCGAAGGCGCGGCACCGAAAAGTCCGGCGAAGCTTTTGGGCCTGATGCCGCTGCCGATCGCGGCGAAGAGCGATACGATTGCGCCGCCGACGAGAAACCGAACCACAAATTGCATTCCCGCCTCTCGTGGCTGGGTAGAAGTCTAGAATACGCAGATTTGGGAGGGATCGTCTTCAGGTTTCAATGTAGCGCCGGATTTTAGACTGGCACTGTCAGGCTTGGTGCAGACAGTCACATTGCGATTTTTGGCCGCATCCGGCGCGGCGGCGCCCGCATCGGATACACTTCCATCTCAAATTCATTTCCGAAAGGACCGCTGTGAATACACAGGAGCTCTTCACACCCTTCACATTGAATGGCGTGACGCTGGCGAACCGGATCGTGATGGCGCCGATGACGCGCAATTTTTCGCCGGGCGGAGTGCCGGGCGAGGACGTGGCCGCGTATTATCGGCGGCGCGCGGAGGGCGGCATCGGGCTGATTCTTACCGAAGGCACCGCGCCGAGTCATCCGCAGGCGAGGAATTTGCCGAACGTACCGACGATGTATGGCGATGCGGCGCTCGCGGGATGGAAGCGCGTGGTCGAGGAAGTTCACGCGGCGGGCGGAAAGATTTTTTCGCAGCTGTGGCATGTGGGCGCGGTTCGAACGCCGGCCGAGCCGAATTGGCCGGCCGCGCCGATCAGCCCGTCGGGACTATTGAAGCCTGGCGTGAAAGTCGGCGAGCCGATGACGCAGGCCGAAATCGACGCGTTGATCGAAGGCTTCGCGCAGGGCGCGGCGAATGCGCAGCACGTCGGCTTCGACGGAATCGAAATTCATGGCGCGCACGGCTACGTGATCGACGAGTTTTTCTGGGACGGCACGAATCTGCGCACGGACAAATACGGCGGCGATCTCGTGGCGCGGACACGCTTGGCGGTCGACATCATCAACGAATGCCGGCGGCGCGTGGGCCCGAAATTCCCGATGCAGATTCGATTTTCGCAATGGAAGGGGCAGGAATACACGGCGAGGCTCGCGACCACTCCAGAGGAGCTTGCGCGATTTCTCGAGCCGCTGGCGGCGACGAGCATCGACGCGTTTCATTGCTCGACGCGGCAGTTCTGGCAGCCGGAATTTCCCGGAAGCGACATGAATCTCGCGGGCTGGACGAAGAAAATCACGGGCAAGCCGACGATTACGGTCGGCTCGGTGAGCCTCGATATCGATTTCATCCAATCTTTTGGCCGCGCGCCGGGAACCACGCCGCAACCGGTGGCAGCGGATGGCCGCGGGGCGCATATCGATCGGCTGCTCGCGATGTTCGAGCGCGGCGATTTCGATCTCGTGGCCATTGGGCGTGCGCTGCTCGCCGATCCCGCGTGGGGGAATAAGATACGCGAGGGGAAATTCTCCGAGCTGACGCCGTTTTCGATGGACGTGCTGAAGACGCTGGCGTGAAACTGGAGACCGAGAAAAATGGCATATTTCGCGCTGATTTACGATCTGGTGGACGATTACATCGAGCGGCGCGCAATGTTTCGCGCCGAGCATTTGAAAATGGCGTCGGAGGCGCATGAGCGCGGGGAACTCGTGTTCGGGGGCGCGTTCGCGAATCCTCCGGATAAGGCGCTGCTGATTTTCAAGTGCGAGGATCAGAGCGTCGCCGAAAATTTCGTGCGTAAGGATCCGTACGTGGTAAATGGACTTGTGAAAAGCTGGACGGTGCGGCCGTGGACCGTGGTGATCGGCAACGCGTAGCGCGGCTCGGCGCGAATGCGCCGGATAAATTTTCAAAATCGAATTTTAACCGAAAACAGACCATCTCGACTGTCACTTGGTGCATCATAGAGGCCCATGGGTAGCGGCGTCCCCAAACCCAGCTTGACCGCGCGGGAAGTGTTGACGGCCTGGGGGAGAATCCTGGCCGGAAACGTCCCGATGATTTCGATCGAGATCACGCGCGAGTGCCCTCTCAGTTGTCCCGGCTGTTACGCGTACGGCGACGCGCATCTCGGAGGCGGCGTCACGCTGAGCGAGCTGAATGATCACCGCGGCGATGCGCTCGTCGACGGCGTGATCGGCCTCGTGCGGAAGCACAAATCGCTGCACGTTTCGCTCGTCGGCGGCGAGCCGATGATGCGGCACCGCGAGCTGCGGAAAATCCTCCCGGTGCTGAGCGAGATGGGCGTCTTCACACTGCTGGTGACTAGCGGCGTGATCCCCGTACCGCAAGAATGGATGAAAATCCCGCGGCTGCGCGTGGCGATTTCCATCGACGGACTGCCGGAACACCACGACATTCGCCGCAGACCGGCCACGTACGAACGAATCCTCAAGAATATTTCCGGCTGCGAAGTGAACGTCCACTGGACGATCACGCGCCAAATGCTGGCGCGGGCGGGATATTTGGAGGAGTACGTCGCGTTCTGGAGCGGCAGGCCGGAAACGAATTGCATTTGGCTGAGCGGCTACACGCCGCAGATCGGCGAGCAAAGCGCGGAGATGCTCACGATGGAAGATCGCGAGACGCTGGCGCGCGATTTGCCCGACCTCGCCGCGAAATATCCAAAGCTGCTTTTTCATGCGGGACTGGCGCGCGCGTTTCTGAAGCCGCCGAAAAGCCCGAAGGATTGCTTGTTCGCGAAGATGTCCGCGAATTATTCGGCGGATTTAAAGAGCCGCGTAGAGCCGTGCGTTTTTGGTGGGTCGCCGGATTGCTCGCAGTGCGGATGCGCGGCGAGCACAGGTCTGCACTGGGTGCGCGGACTGAAAGTAGCCGGCGGGCTGAAAGTCGATCACTTTGTGGGAAGTTCAGTGAAGATTGGATCGATGGTGAACCGGCTGCGCGCGCGAGAAAACAAAACAGATCGCTGGACGCCGAGCTCGCCCACCGGGACGGCGGATGACGCGCTCGTGCAAATTGAATCGTAGCGCCGCGTCTTCTTCGCGCGAAAAATCCCGACTTCGCAAAATTCTATTTGATGTGGTGCTTGAAGTATTCGACCTGCCGCAGCCGCTTTTCTGCTTCCGCGCGCGTTTTGTACGGCCCGCCTAAATTCTTTTTTGATTTCTCCGAGACGACTTTGTAACCCTTCGCGGTTTTCTTAATCATCGTTCGCTCCTAGAACGCATTGTCCGATGATCGCCACGCCGGCTCAATACAGAATCGAGTGTAATCCGTTGCTTTACTAGCTGCGATGGAGGCGAGGGACGCTCCACTTGGCGGTTAGGTCTCACGGCAGCGACTTGTGCTCGACGAGCGACACGAGGAAGTGAGATCGTTTGCGGCGAAGGCAATGCGGCGAAGGGGAAAGATGAATTCGACGAAAATGCGCCCGATTCGCGCGGGATTCATGGTGTTGGCGGCTGGCATAGTTGCGATTGCGTTCGCAAATTCGATCTCAGCGCGCGCTCAGGGGACGAATGCGGGGAGCAGCGCGGCGACGGCGCAGCAGTCGGCGAACAATCTGCTGAAGACAATGAACCAGCCGGTGGCGCCGTTCCGCATCATCGGGAACATTTATTATGTGGGCGCGTCAGACATCGGTTCGTATCTCATTGTGACGCCGCAGGGCGACATTTTGCTCGACGGAGGGTTCGCTGAGACCGCGCCGCAGATTGAAGCGAACATCAAAACACTGGGATTTAAGATCACGGACGTGAAATTCATTCTTAATAGCCACGCGCATCTCGATCATGCAGGTGGGATCGGCGAAGTGCGCAAGGCAAGTGGCGGGAAATTCGTGGCGATGGAGCAGGATGTGCCGGCGCTCGAAGAGGGGAAATCGTTTCCAGCGACGAAGCCGGATCGCGTGATTCACGATGGCGAGACCGTGACGGTTGGCGGCGCGACGATGACCGCGCATCTCACGCCCGGACATACAAAAGGCGATACGACGTGGACGACGACGGTCCGCGACGGCGAGCGGACGCTACATGTGGTTTTCGTCGGAAGCGCGACGGTGCTGCCGCAATACAAATTAATCGATCGCCCAGGCGCGCCTGCCACGTATCCGGGGATCGAGCAGGATTATGAAAAGACTTTTCGCGTCCTGAAATCGCTGCCGTGCGATGTGTTTCTCGCGGCGCACGGATCGATGTATTCGTTGGTCGACAAACGCAGAGTGATGGACGCGAAGACTTCCACGCAGAATCCGTTCATCGATCCATGGGGCTACCAGGCGTACATTCTTGATGCGGAGGGCGTGTTTCTGAAGGAATTGCAGAAAGAAAAGGCGTCGGCGAAGTGAACCGCGAGCTTTAGCGCCCGGTTTTCGTCGATTTCGTAGCGGTAATTAAGATTTAGGCAACTCCTGCGCGCTGCGAGTTGACCGCCCCTATTTTCCTTCTTACGATCAAATAAAGCGCATAAAAGCTAGGCGGCTGAATTCTCGCGCAAGGAGCAAGCCATGATCTGTGCATCGTGTGGGGCCACGGCTCGTGAGGGGTCGGCGTTCTGCGGTTCGTGCGGAAGGCCGATCATCGGATACAGTGTCGCGCAAGGCTCGATGGCGGTTGCTGGCGGCGGCTCGATTGCGGCAGGCATGCCGATGGTTTCGGCTGCGAGGGGCGCAGGGATCTACGCAGGATTTTGGCTGCGATTTGTAGCAGCGATTATCGATGGGATCATTCTTGGGATTCCGTACGGATTCCTCGGCGCGGTCATGTTTCTTAGTGCAGTTCCGATGATCCAAGCTCTTACTCAAACACCGAATCCGAATCCCTTTGCGTTAATCAGTGTGTTGTTGTCCAGAATCATCGCCTTTTCGTTTCTATATCTCCTCGGAATCTGGCTGTACCAGGCCGGTCTGGAAAGCTCTCAATGGCAAGCGACCCTAGGCAAGAAGGCATTGGGGCTTTACGTCACTGACTTAGAGGGGAATCGCGTCACGTTTGGAAAAGCAAGCGGCCGATTTTTTGCAGGAAGGGGTCTTGGTTTCGTCCCCTATCTTGGAGGCCTCTACTACTTGGTCGACTGCATCGTTGCAGGCTTCTCAGAGAAGAAACAGGCGCTGCACGACATGATTGCGAGTTGCCTCGTGCAGCGGAACGCGTAAAATCTCACCGAGCTACAAAATCTCTTCGTAGTCTCCACCAGAGTCACAGGGGGCCAGCTTGGAGTGTCCGAAGTGCGGCAGAGCGCTGCCTGAAGGCGCCGAATCCTGCCTGGAATGCGGCGAGCCGATTAAGAAACCCTCCGATGGGCAGGAGAACAGGCCGAAAGCCGCCCCTGTGCCCCGCATTGCCTATGCGGGATTCTGGTTTCGCGCATTCGCGCTGGCGCTCGATTTCTTGATTGTTTGCTTCACTGTCGGGCCAACGATCATCGAGCCGATCCTGATCAAGAATCAAGTGGGAACAAGCTTTCGCGATGTGCTGAATTTTACGAATGGCGGAAGCCGCCAAGCGCTTGCCCTACTTCTTTTGCTTCATCTGATTTTGTGGCTTTACTACGCGAGCTTTGAGAGTTCGCGCTGGCAGGCGACGCCGGGAAAGAAGCTCATGGGCCTGACCGTCACGAGCTTGACCGGGCAACGGATTAGTTTCGCGAGGGCGAGCGGCCGCTATTTCGGGAAGCTCATTTCTCAATTTTTTCTGATTGGCTTCTTCCTGACGGCATTCACCGCGAAAAAGCAAGCACTTCACGACATGATGGCTGGCTGTCTCGTCCTAAGAAAAATCTGAGGCGTGGCTACGCGACCGAGCCGCGGGCGCCGGGAGCGGGGGCGGTTTTCAGCTGTTCGCGGATTTTTTCGGTGAAGGCGGAGCCGCCGACGGTGCGGCTGCCGGGCTCGGCGATGTCCACGGTGCGGTAACCCTCTTCGAGGACGCGATCGACGGCGTCTTCGATCCACTGCGATTCTTTTTCCAATCCGAACGATTCGCGCAGCATCAGCGCGGCGGAGAAGATCGCGCCGAGCGGGCATGCAACGTCCTTGCCTGCGAGCGTGGGAGCCGAGCCGTGAATCGGTTCGTACAGCGCGGGCTGATCCGGATTGCCGCGGCTGAGCGACGGAATCAGGCCGATCGAGCCTGCGAGTGCTGCGGCTTCGTCGCTCAGGATATCGCCGAACATATTTCCGGTGAGAATCACGTCGAATTGCGTGGGCTTCAGAAGAATTTGCATCGAGGCGTTGTCGACGTATTGATGATCGACGGCGATGCCGGGATATTCGCGGGCGAGGGCAGTGACGGTATTGCGCCAAAGCGTGGAGCTGGCGAGCACGTTGGCTTTGTCGATGCTCGTCAGATGCTTCTTGCGTCCTTTGGCTCGATCGAAGGCGTAGCGTGCGACGCGCTGGACTTCGCCGACGGAGTATTCGGCGAGATCGCTAGCTTTTTCGTCGTTGATTTTGTGCTCGCCGAAATAAATGTCGCCGGCAAGCTCGCGCACAATTTCGAAATCGCAATCGCCGAGGCGTTCAGGGCGGAGCGGCGAAATATTGCGAAGCGCGGGACGCAGGCGAATGGGTCGTAGGTTGATGTAGAGGCCCATTTCCTTGCGAAGGCCGAGCAGACCTGCCTCGGGGCGCGTGCCGAATGGCAGCGACTCCCATTTGGGACCGCCGATCGCTCCCAAGAGCACGGCATCCGACGCGCGACAGGCCGCGAGAGTCGCGGGCGGCAAAGGTGCGCCATGAGAATCGATTGCGTTGCCGCCAAACGGATATTCGCGAAATTCGAATTTGTGGCCGAAGGCTGCGGCGCAGTCGGTGAGCACTTGAACTGCCGCGTGTGTGACTTCCGGGCCGATGCCGTCGCCGGGCAGTAGCGCGATTTTTTTAGTCAGGGTTGTCACGAGCCTATTGGGCAGCGGAACCGGCAGGAATCGGAGCCTTGCCGCGGCGCACTTGATGAATGATCGTGATCAGATCGCGATCGGTGATTTCTTTTTCCTCATCCGCACGCAGGATCGCGAGTTTGTAGCACTCGGCGAGTTCCGCATCCGAGGTTTCGAAGCCAAGCTCAGCGAGACGCGAACGAAACGCGTTGCGCCCCGAGTGTTTGCCGAGGACGAGGCGCCGCGCGGGAACGCCGACTTTCTCTGGAACGATGATTTCGTACGTGAGCGGATTTTTCAGGATGCCGTCCTGATGAATGCCGGCTTCGTGCGCGAAGGCATTTGCGCCAACGACAGCCTTATTCGGCGGCACAGAAATGCCCGTGATTTTTGAGAGCATGCGGCTGGTCGGATAGAGTTTTTCAAGCTTGATATTCGTTACCACCGGATAGCGGTTGCTGCGCACGTGAAGCGCGACAACGAGTTCCTCCAGCGAGGCGTTTCCGGCCCGTTCACCGATGCCGTTGATCGTGCATTCAATCTGGCGAACGCCTGCATCGATTGCGGCGAGAGAGTTTGCGAGCGCAAGACCCAAATCGTCATGGCAATGCGCGCTCAGCACGACCTTCGGATGATCCTTCAGCCGCGCGCGGATTCCGCGAAACATCGCAGCGTAATCATCAGGCGTCGAGTAGCCAACGGTATCGGGCAAGTTGATGATCGTCGCGCCGGATTCGACGGCGGCGAGAACGGCCTGCGCGAGATAGTCGATGTCTGTGCGGCTCGCGTCTTCGGCGGAGAATTCGACTTCATCGCAATGCTCGCGGCCAAAGCGAACCATTTTCGAAATCTGATCGAGCGCCTGTTCGCGATTGATGCGCAGCTTGTATTTGAGGTGCAGATCGGAAGTGGCCAGGAAAACATGCAGGCGGGGCTTGGCGGCGGGTTCGAGTCCTTTGAGTGCGGCATCTACATCTTCCTGGCGAGCGCGGGCGAGCGCCGCTACACGCGCTTGCTTGAGTTCCGCCGCTACGGCACGAGTGGCATCGAGATCGCCCGGTGAGGCGATCGGGAAGCCGGCTTCGATGATGTCCGCGCCGAGCTCTTCGATCTGGCGCGCCAACTGCAGCTTTTCTTCCTTGTTCATCGAAAAGCCCGGAGATTGTTCGCCGTCGCGCAGCGTCGTATCGAAGATGCGGAGAGTATCCATATCAGCTCCTGCCTCCATACTGCCAGTGAACCGCGAGTGGCGCAAGGAGTCCAATTTATAATGGTTGTGGCTTGGAATAAATTCTGCTTATATACGCGACGGAGGAGATCAAGAGCGTTTTATGGATCTGGCATCGCTGCAGGTGTTTCAAACGGTGGCCCGGGAACACAGCTTTTCGCGCGCCGCAGAAAAGTTGTATCGCACGCAGCCGGCGGTGAGCATCGCGATCAAGAAGCTGGAGGATTGGGTCGGGCAGCCGCTTTTCGTGCGCGGCTCGGGAGCGCGGACACTGACGGACGCGGGCGTGCTGCTCTCCGAATACGCAGACCGCATGCTCAATCTGCGCGAAGAGATTCGCAAGGGCATGCAGGAGTTGCGCGGGCTCGAGCGCGGGCAGATTTCGCTGGGCGTGAACGAAAGTGCGATTCACGCGCTTCTCCCGGCCCTGGACCGCTACCGGCGAGCGCATCCCAAGATTCAGATTGCCGTGCAGCGCGTGTTTTCGCGCGATGTGCCGCGCGAGGTGATGAACCATCATCTGGATATCGGCGTGATTTCGTATCTGCCGGAAGAGCGGGAACTCGAGGCCGTCGAATTTTACAAGGATTCGCTGGTGATGATTGTGTGGCCGGGTCACAAGCTGGCGAAGCGGCGCGAAGTGGATATCAAGGAGCTTGGCAACGAGATGTTTGTGGCGCACAGCGTGGAATCGCCCTACAGGCAGCGCGTGATTCAGATGTTCGCGCGACATCGCGTGCCGCTGCGAATGGATGTGGAGCTGCCGACGATCGAGAGCATCAAGCTGTTCGTCGAGATGAAGAAGGGCGTGGCGATCGTGCCGCGCATGTGCGTGGAGCACGAGGTGGCGAATGGCGAATTGCACGCGTTGCGCATCAAGCAGATGCGCGTGATCCGGCGGCTGTATTTGGTCTATAGGCGGGACCGTCCGCTGACAGCGGCGGCGCAGGAATTGGTGGAGATGATAAGGAAGAGAACGACGCGGAGCACGAACGGGCGATTGAGCAAGGTCCAATAGAGAGAGCCCACCCTTTAAAACGCAAAAGGGTGGGGCACCCGTTCCCGACAATTAGAAGTTTGTCGTGAGGCGCAGGGCGAAGCTGCGCGAGGGGCCGATGGCGTTGCCGGAGAAAAGTCCGCCGAAATCGATCACGTCGAGAACATTCGTTAGATTTTCCCCGTCGACCTGCAGATGCATTTTGATGCGATCGGATTGGTAGATATCCGCGCCGGCCGAGGCGTCGAGCTGAAAGCTCGGGAGGATGCGGCCGCGAGCGAAATTGATGCGATCGATCACGCGCTGGCCGTAAATCGCTGCCTGTTCCGCTTCGCATTCTGCGAGGGTCTCGCCGTCGGCACATTCGAACTCAAAAGGGAGTCCCGTATCGAATTCGAAGCCGCCGGCAATCCAGAGACGTGGCGCGACCTGGTATCGAACCCGGCCGCGAGCGGTATTACGCTGGTCCTGCGAATCGGGGAAATGGCCGCTGAGTTGAGTTTCCGCGGCAGTCGCGTCAGCACCGAGAAAAAGCCCGCCCGTGACGGGCAACCACGCATTGCCGACTTCATAGGAATAGCTGAGCGAGCCTGAGAAGCGGCGCCATTCAGGGAAATCGATTTTTCCTTCAGCGCCGTAAATGATGGCACTCCGAAACGCGATGGGAAAACTGATCGTCGTGTTGTCGATCTGATCGTCATCGGCGTAATTATTCACGAGGCGTCGAAAGTAGTTCGCGTCCAGCTTGATCTTTTTCGCGAAGACTTTCGTGAGGCCGGCCTCGTAGTAGTTGCCGCGGGACGGCTCGACCGGCAGGCGCAGAAAATTGCCGGGGCTGATCGACTCGACGTCGGTCGAGCTCGACAACAGAATATTTTCGAAGCTCGGCGTCTGGAAAACGCGATCGTACGAGAAATGCAGCACGAGATCGGCGGACGGAAAATATCGCGAGACTGCGAACCGCGGCTCCACGGCCCAGCGATTGACGAGCAGTTGATAGTGGTCCCAGCGCAAGCCGGCATTGATGGTCCAATTGCCGAGACGGATTAAGTCCTGCGCGAAGGCGGACTGCTCGAGATCGGGACGGTGACCGGCGCTCGGCTGTGCTGCGAGTGGAAACACGAAGTCGATGGGAGTCGAGGGATCGAATTGCGATGGGTCGGTAATGTGATAGCGAAAGTTCTCGTTAAGGAATGTGTTGTCGGATTCGGCTCCGATCTTGAATTCGTGATGACCGTGATCGAACGTGACCGCGCCTTTGAAATAGCCCTCGCGGAACGAATTGTGCTGAAAGACTTCCACGGGCGTTGAGTCGGGATTCGAGTAGAAGTCGTTCGAATTGTCGCGCACCATACCGCGGAAATCGGCTACGAGATTGGACGAGAAGGTGTGCTGGTAGGCGACGATGCCCATCGTTTCGAAGTTGTCGGCGTTCTGCCGCTGGCCCGCGGCCTGCTGGACGAGCTCGTTGGGAATGTCGAAGCGCGAGAGTTCGTGGCGAAGAATCAGGCTCAAGCGATCATTCGGCGTGATATCGCGCGCGTAATTCACCGAGAAATCGCCAGTGGTGCCAGTGTTCGAGAAATTCTCCGGCACCACGGGATTCAGGTAATGGCTCGTCACGTCTCCGCTGGCGCTGGCGCCGAGCGTATTTTTTCCCCACACGAACTGCCCTTGAGCGAAGGCGCCCGCCGTATCGAAACTGCCGCCTGAAAGCACCACTTGGCCGTGAAAGCCCGGCTGTGAGTCTTCCTGCGTGTTGATTTCGACGACGCCGCCCAGCTTGCGGCCGTATTCCGCGGGGATTCCTGCCGTGTATACGGTCATTGATTGAACATCGTCGGCCTCGATCTCCGGACCAAAGCTCGGCGAGCGATTGTCGGTGAAGGGAATGCCGTCGATGACGAATTGCGTTTGATATTCCGAGCCGCGAGGATGCAGCACGGCGTTGCCTTCGTAGAGCCAGCCGGGCTGCGAATTGACGAGATCCTGCAGCGATCGGCCCGGCAATGAGCTGAGCCGCGTGGAGATGGCTTCCGATCCTACGTGGCTGACCGCGCCGGCTTGATCGGGATCGATCAAAGTCTCACCCGAATTGACGTTGATGGACTGATTCACGGAAGACAGTTTCAGCTGAATCGTGTATTCCTCGGGAATTGCGGATCGAATCTCTATCGTCTCCGAAACGTCGCCAAAGCCGGGCTGTTTGATGGCGACCTGATAGATTCCAAACGGCAGGCGCTGCGCGTCGAGATTGCCCTGCGCGTCCGTGCTGAGGGTGTGCTGATATTGATTCGCTTGGCTGACGATTTGGACGTTTGTCTTCACGCCCGCGCCCGAGGGGTCGGTGACTCTGAGGCGCAGCTCGCCGGTATTGGTTTGAGCGAGGATCGGAGAAATGGAAAGCAAGAAGAGCACGAGAAGTCTTTTCAAATGATGAGGTCCCTTGGTCCTTTGATTCGATGCGATCCGATTCCTACATGTGAGTATTCCCGTTGGCCACGATTTGTTCAGCATTTATTTTAGGCTGTTCATGTGGACGAAAATCGGCCATGGACAAAGGGAAGCGGGAGCGTTATAGAAAGTGACCGAGCATGAGCACTCGCGCACAAAATCCGCCTCTTGAATTAGCACTCGGGCGAAGCGCGGACGCCAGTCTCTCCCGTCCTTCGGTTGCAGTTCACGCTGAGGTAGTCCTGCTCTTTGACGAGTTTCGCGACCGACTTTTTCGCTACGTGTTGTCGCTGGGGTTGAGCGTTCACGATGGCGAAGACGTGATTCAGGAAGTATTTCTTTCACTCTTCCGACATCTGAAAATCGGGCGATCACGCGAAAATCTTCGGGGCTGGCTCTTTCAAGTCTCGCACAATTTGGCCCTGAAACAGCGGTATCGCCGACAGAAGCAGCAAGCAACAGTGCCCAATGAGCAGAGCCGGCCAGTGGAACGCATCGATTCGGCCGAGAATCCCGAGGAACAGCTCGCGAGCAATCAAAGGCAGCAGCGGCTTCTGTCTGCGATAAAGGCGCTCCCCGAGCAGGATCGCTGGTGCCTGTCGTTACGTGCGGAAGGGTTGCGATATCGCGAAATCGCACAAGTGGTGGGAATTTCCCTCGGAGCCGTCTCGAATTCTTTGGCGAAATCGATGGAGCGGCTCATGAGAGTGGATGAGCAGTAGGCCATGAATCAGAGCGAACAACATCCAACCGACGCGCAACTGCTGAGTCTCGTTGACGGCGAACTTTTGCCCCCTCGCGCCGTCGAGATCCGTGACCATCTCGATGCGTGCCTGGAATGCTCCGCGAGACTCGCGCAAATGGAGAACACGGCCGGCGCTTTCGCGCGCGCTTATCGCACGCCCTCCCGTGCGACTTTGCCGGATGCCTCGATTTCGCGGGCGCGCTTGCAATCGCAGATGGCGAGGGAAGAGGACAACTCCTCACGAAGCTGGCCCGTACGATTACGCAAGAGCTTTAGCGTGCCCGCGTTGTGGCCCGCAGCGGCATTGGTCATCGCATGTGTGGGACTCCTTGTCTATCAGGACCGCGGGCTTGTGAATCCATCGAAAGCCTTGATCGACGGAGGGTCCGGCGCTCCTCTGGTACCCGATTCGACTCTCACGCCCGGCGCCGTTGCTCCAGTGAGCCTCAATCAAATTTGCATGGATAGCGAACCCGTCGAGCAAAAGCCTTCCCCGGCCATTCAGCGCGCCGTGTTTCACGAGTACCGGATGGACGGCGCTCCGCCGCAGGAATTCGAGGTCGATCATCTGATCACGCCCGGGCTCGGCGGCACGGACGACATCCGCAATCTCTGGCCCGAGTCGTATTCGTCACAGTGGAATGCACACGTGAAGGATGAGCTGGAGGACCACCTGCACGATCTCGTCTGCCAGCGAAAGCTGGACCTACATACGGCGCAGCGCGACATGGCCACGAACTGGATTTCTGCCTACAAGAAATACTTCGGCACGGACAGACCCCTGCTTCACAACTCAGATTCCATCGATAATCGGAAGCGATCGCCGAATGGCTGATCGTTCTTCGAGATTAGCGGAAGCGCGCGGATGCGCGTCGCTGCTCGGCGAGGGCCTCGAGGAATTTTTCGGTGTCCGGGCGCGCCTCCGCGGGGACATTAAGGCGCGTGGCCACGCGGTCGGCGATTTGGCGCGCCATTGACCAGCGAACATCCTGCGCAAGGCTGCCGCGGCGCTCGAGAAACGTTTCAATCAATTGAAGCTCTTCGGTCGTGATCGGCGTGGCTGAAATGGCGGGCATGGCGTGCGCGGGTGTTGGCGACTGCTGCCAAATCGAGCCGACCGCTTGCAGCGGTTTTTCGTGAACCACTACGGTGCCCGCGGCATAGTCGCCGATGCGTTTGTTTTCGCGGCTGATCAGCATCGTCACGAGGCCCGCGGCGTAAAGAGTCGGCAGGGCGTCGACGATGCGGAGCAGGTTGCGAAGGATCGCATCGTAGGCGCTGATCGGGCGACCCGAATCTTTGATGACGCGTAAGTGTGTCCAGCGCTTACCGGGCGTCTGACCGTTCCACCATGCCTCGAACAGGGCAAAATAGCCGAACTGGATCGCGAAAATGAGAAAAATCAGGATGGCGACAAACCAAATCCCGGCGTTGTTGAAGAGCGAGCTGAATGGAATCGCGAGCGCGATCAGTACGATTCCGATGACCCACATCGCGGCCATCAGCAGAAGCGAATCCAGCGCGATGGCGAGAAAGCGGCTACCTATTCCGGCAAGTGGAAAGTCGAGAAGCGTCTGCTCCGGAGTTTCGATGGTAAGCTTGTCCAACGACGAGGACATCCGTGATCTCCAGTAGTTGGCTTCAGAAACGCCGGCCGTATTGGGCTCGGATCGACGAACTGCTTACGCGTTCAGGCAGCGGCGGCGTGCGGAAGTTGAGCCACTCCGAGCTGCAGGAATTGGCTCTATTATATCGCCAGACAGCTTCCGATCTTGCCACTATCCGCGAAGATCCTTCGAGCCGCAGCCTGGCGCACTATTTGAATCAAATGCTCGGGCGCGCGCACAACCTGATGTATATGGGGCGCCGCTCGAAGCCCGGCGGCATCATTCGATTTTACCGCGAGACGTTTCCGCAGGTTTTTCACGACACGTTTGCGTACACACTGGCGGCAACCGCAATTTTCTTTCTTCTCGGCGGGATCGGCGCCATGCTTTCGATGGTGAAGCCGGACTTTCAAACGTACTTTCTCGGGCCCGAGATGATGGATACGATCCAGAAGCGGCAGATGTGGACGCATTCTGTGGTCGCGATCAAGCCGCTCGCATCGAGTGCGATCATGACAAACAACCTTACTGTGTCGTTCACGATTTTCGCGCTCGGGATCACGGCAGGCATCGGCACCGTGTGGATGCTGATGTTCAATGGGCTGCTGATCGGTGTTGTGGGCGCGGCGTGCTGGCAGGCGGGAATGTCACTGCAATTGTGGAGTTTCGTCGCGCCCCATGGAGTACTCGAGCTCCCGGCGATTTTCGTTGCGGGCGGGGCGGGATTGCTGATTGCCAAGGGAATGCTGTTTCCTGGCACGCTGTCGAGGCGCGCGTCGCTGGTTCTTCACGGCGGGCAGGCGGTACGGCTCGTCCTTGGAATTATTCCGATGCTGATTGTGGCGGGGACGATCGAGGGATTCGTCTCGCCTTCGGATTTGACGGTGAAGTTGAAATTCGGAGTCGCCGCCGGAATGTTCTGCGCGCTGTTGCTGTACGTAAAGCGAAAATCCCCGCGCAAATCGCCAGCTCCTGCCGTCACTGTACCGGCCTCGAGTCCTCTCTAGAGCAGGCTGCGTTCCTTCACTTCCAAATAACGGTTGACGACTGCGGTCGAGAGCTGGTGTGGATCGACCTCCAGCGTAAGCGCGCCGAATTGCCGCAGACGTCGTAGCAAGAGCCCGCGACGCTGCACGATTTCGAGCGCCGCGGTGTAGTGATACATGTCCGTGGCGTTTTCAGGCGTCTTTTGGACCAGCGCGCGCAGATCCGGCTGCCCCATCACCACCATGAGGACGAGATGGCGCGCCGCCATTTTCGTGGCGCATTCGATCACTTCGGGCGTGGCCGCAGTCTCGGCGAGATCGGTGAGCCAGACGATCAGGCTGCGGCGGCTTTGCAGCGAGAGCAGATGCTCAGCCGCGAAAAGATGGTCGGCCTCGTAAGGTTCGGCGCGAGTTTGCGCCATGCTTTCGAGAAGGACGCGCAAATGGTGCACGCCGCGCCCGGCGCCGACGCGCTGCTGAAGTTTGCGCCCGTATGAAAGAAGTGCTACGCGATCGCCCGAGTAAAAAGCGACCTGCGCGAGACATAGCGCCGCATTGACCGTGTAATCGAGCTTCGTGAGGTCGTCGACACGCGTGCGCAGCAAACGGCCAGCGTCGAGCACGAGCCACACGACTTGGCTGCGCTCGATCTGGTGGACCTTTGTGATGAGCTTGCCTCGCCGCGCCGTGGCGCTCCACGAGATGTCGCGAAATTCGTCGCCTTCGCGATAGTCGCGCAGGCTTTCGAATTCGCGTCCTTGGCCGCGCTGGCGCTTGAGGCGCTTTTCGAGTTCGATTTGGCGGCTGCGGATCAGATAAATCCGCATCTTTTGCGTTTCGTCGATGTTCGGATACACGCGAACTGTTTGACTGAGCCGCGCGCGCGCCCACCGTTCGGCGAGGTTGAGCGGGCTTTGATAGCGCAACCAAACGTCGCCGAACGCGGCGTCGCCGCGCGAGCGAGGTTCAACCGGATACGAAACGCTCGCAGTCGAACGGGCAGGGACAGTGACATTCCGTACCACAACTTCACGTGAAAACGTCGTCGGGACTTCATCGCGAATTTCCGCCGAGATCGAGTGCGGCGAGAGGTTTTCGATTTCCAGGGTGATCGCGTCCGACTTGGCGAGGCCGAGGGGCTCGCTCCAGATGCGCCGAACTTCGATTTCACTCGGCTTGGTCATCTGAGAAGCATCCCAAGTCCAAAGCGCGATCACGATCACATCCCACAGGGCCATCGCATAGAGAAAGCGCGTGTCGCGCCACGCGGGAGCAATCCACACGAGCCCCACGAAAAAGAGAAGAAGGGAGCGGCGGCCGAAAGCGACGGGAAGCCGATGCCACAACCACCAGATCAACGCTATAACGGTGGAGATTCCCGCTAACCACGAAAGCCAGAGCCCGAACCATGCGAGCGCGATACAGGTTAGGGCATCGAGCAGCACCGGTAACAATCGCCAATCGAAGGCGAGAGGCAAACGCACGGACCTTTCGGCGCGGGCGGAAACGTTTGGTGGCGCGAGACGGCTCACGTTATTTGGGGACAGCGATCCCCGCGAGCACTTGCGCGATCACTTGATCGGGAGTGATGCCTTCAAGATCAGCCTCGGGCTTCAGAATCAGGCGATGCCGCAGAACAGGAGGTGCTGCGCTTTTCACATCGTCCGGAATCATGAAATCTCGGCCTTCGATCGCCGCGTAGGCTTTGGCGGCGGCCATCATAGCGACTGCGGCGCGCGGGCTCGCCCCAAGGCTTGCCGCGGCGGAATCGCGCGTGCCGCGGACGATGGCGACGATGTAATCGAAAAGCTTCGGCTCGACGCGAACTTTGGCGATTTCGTCGCGAGCGCCTTGCAGAGTCTCGCGCGAGACCGCTTCGAGGCCGGATTTCTCGAGATCGCGTGCTTCGAATCCGTTCTGATAGCGCGAAAGAATTTCCGATTCCTGCGCGGCATCCGGATAACCCACGCGAATCTTCATGAGGAACCGATCGAGCTGCGCTTCCGGCAGCGGATACGTGCCTTCGAATTCGACCGGATTCTGTGTAGCGAAAACAGAAAACGCGCGCGAGAGCGGATAGCTTTTGCCGTCAATCGTGACCTGAAGCTCTTCCATGGCTTCGAGCAGCGCCGATTGCGTGCGGGGCGGCATACGATTGATCTCGTCGACGAGCAGCAGATCGGTGAAGACCGGACCTTGATGCAGCTGGAAGGTCGCGTTCGACGGCTGAAAAATGTTGCCGCCCAAAATATCGCCGGGAATCAGGTCGGGCGTGCACTGGACGCGCTGGAATTGCAGGCGGAAAATATGCGCGAGCGATTTGACGGCGAGCGTCTTTGCCAAGCCGGGGACGCCTTCAATCAGCGCGTGACCGCCAGTGAGAACGACGATCAGAAGCTGATCGAGCGGCTCGCTTTGCCCCACGATAATTTTGCCGAATTCCTTGCGGACGTGCGCCGCCAAATCCACCGCGCTCATCGCCATGCAGGTGTCTCCTGGTCGGCGCTGCCGGAAGGCTCGAGCTGCGCCGAATATTCGTGAAGATGACGAACCAGATCGAGAGCGTCACGGTCGTTGAGATTGATGCTGCGCATCGCCCGTTCCGAGCGCGCAAGTGTATCGAGAAGCGGCGCTTCCTGCCAACCGAATCGGCCGGCTGCCGCGCGGGACAGATCGGACAGTTTCGCATTCGGCGCAAGAGCGATCTTGCGTGAAAGCGCCAGACGAAGGCGTTTGTAGGCTACTCCAACCGCCGCGGGCGCTGCATGCGCCGATTTGTACAAATCCCCGAGTGTCTCAACGAATTCGAGCGGCGAGGTGCGCGTTTCGATTGCCGGTTCTTGGATCGGGCCAGAGCGGCGCGAGAACGTGAGAAAAATCGCGATAAACGCGACCGCGATCTGCAATCCACCCCAGGGAATCGGCGTGCCGGCGATGTAGGAATACAGCGAGCCGCGCGCACCGTGAAAGTATTCGTCCCAGTAGACCGTCGCATCGGATGGCGCACCGATGCAATCGAGAAAGAACGCCATATTGTTTTTGTCGCGAATGCCGCCATTCGTCAGCGGCGAGGACGATGCCCACCAGATGATTTCGCCTTTGCCGACGTGATACGAGACAGCGCCGATTTTGTCATCCGCGCCGTAGAGCGCGAGCCACGGATGCGGACTCGATGTCCAGAGATCGGGCGCGACGAGCGAAATCTCGGGAGCGTCGCGCGTGTACGGCGACGGCAGCAACGCGGAGTAGGGCTTCGGCTGCGTGTCCCAGTCGGGAATTTCTTTCGCGTCGGCGTCCGGAATAATTTCTGCGGCGGCCGCGCCCGTCGCGAGAATCTTCCCACCGCCCACGACGAATCTGCGCAGGGCGGTGCGCTGCGTGGCCGTGGCAGCCTGAAGAGGCTCGGCGAGAACGAGCACGGAACCGGCCGAAGCAAACGGCAACGTCTCCGGCGATTCTTCCCAACGCTCGACACGATAGCCCAGATCATCGAGCAGCGTGTACGCCGCTTTCGCGCCGGCCCAATTCGACGAATAGCTCGACGGAAAACCGATCGCCTGCTGCGCGGGCGGCGGAGGGCTAATGGCATAGCTCAGCCCGAGCAGCAACAACATCACGATGCCGGCTCCGATCAGGAGGCGGAGATCGCGGGCGTCGAGGACCGAAGGCATCCCAAGTTCTCCAGTTGTTTCACCGCCTCGTTCCAATCGGTTGAATCGGCGGCGCGGTAGCCATACCAAACGAGTTCGAAGCGGCGCGTGAGCTGCAGAAGCGGCGCGTATTCCGCGCTTTCACGGCGGAGCAAGCGCAGCGATTCGCGCGGCGTGCGCGAGCGATTTTCGCTGAGCAGTTTCGCCTCTTCCATGCGCGCGATCGCGGCCCAATACGCGGCGTGAATCGCGGCACGATAGTCATTGCGTGCGGCGGCCTCACGGGCCTGGCGAAGCCAGTACGCGGAATCCTGACCGGCAGCGTTCGCCCCGCGCAAATCCATTTCCGGACGCGCGCCGAGGCGAGAGGTCGCGCGCACGGCCCAGAGAAGCAGCAAGAGCCCCACGATCACGATGACGCCCCATGCGATCACATTGCCGACCGAATGCGTCGGACTGAGCCGGCCGAAGACCTTTTCAAATTGGCGAGTGATCCAGCTCCAGACGCGGCCGAGCAGCAGGTCCCACCACGTGGGACCGTGAATCGATTGAAATTCCTTGGCGGCGAGAATTCGATTGAGCTGGGCTTTCGATTCATCGAGATTGCGTGAATCATCCGGGCGGGCGAGTTCCTGAGCAGCTTCGCGATGCGCGGTGATTTGCTCCTGAATCTGTTTCAGCTCGATGCCGCCCGGATGTTTGGATGCTTCGGCCCTTGCCAGGCCTGCGGACAGCCATTCGGCGGAGACGCTGTAACTTTGCTTGCCCGAAGTGACGGTCCACTGATCGGGCAACGACATTCGCAAATTGTGAATCGCCGTTGGATCAGCGCCGGAGCTCGCGAGCGTGGAGGAGAAGCGATCGAGCGTCGAAATATATTCTTGAAGGTTAACCGTTTGCGTTGACTCCGGCGCAGCAGCCGCCCGAAATGCCGCCGCCAAAGTAAATGCAAGAATAAACGCGAGTCGCGCAAGCGAATAGCGCGGCACTCTCGAAATCATCTGAGAGAGGCTGCGCATCAGGCGGGAGTTGCCGGGGAACTTGTCCCGGTTGGCGCGGCGGGAGGTGCATCGAGCGCGTTCATCATGAACTGCAAATCGAACGCTTCCTTGCGAATGCGCGAATCGTAGTAGAGCAGCACGATCGCGATCATCGAGATCGGCCCGGTGAGCGCGCTGCCGATCGCGCCCGAAACCGCTGTCGCAAACGCGAGCCACTGCGACCAGTGCCCCTGCACCGCCGAAACCAGCATCGCGATCGTAAACGGCATCTGGAAAACGAACGCTCCGGCGTAGGCAACAAGACCGGCCACGAGCATCGCGAGAAAAATTTGTCCTCGCCGCCCTTGCGTGAGGTACACGCTGCGTCGAATTGTCGGGAGGACCTTGGCATTCTCGATCATGAGCACGGGCACCGCTACGGCGTAGCGCAGCCAGAAATAGACGCAAAAAACCAGCCCCGCGAGATATCCGAACACCAGACCGAGCGCGAGAATGCCCATAAGCATTGGATTGCGAGCGGACTCGCCCAAGGCGCCCAAAGCGCCCATTCCGCCGCCGAATACGACAAAAACGGCGATCATCACCCCGAGCGCCCGCAATGTGATATTCACAACCACACCGATAAGGCGCCAAAACTTGCCTCGAATGCGAGCAAAGGCGCCGCGCATCGATGTCGCGCGTCCAAGATAAACATCGGACACAGCTGTGGATGCGGCTGCAACCGCCAACGCATACACCAGTATAAAAACGATGAAAAATAAGCCCGCGCCGAGAAACAGTCCACCCATCATTCCCGCTGTCGGCAGCACGGGAGGTTTCCCGGGCGACGTCGCAGCGGAGCTCATGATTGAGCCTTGAAAGCTCAGAATCGCCATATTGAACGGAAGAAGAAATGCCGCGGGGATCGCCATGATGCTGACGAACAAAAGGAAATGATTACGATAGAGACGGAACGTCCGGTCCAGGAGTTCACCTAGACTGAGAGGTCTGAGGTCAACAGCCTCCACGAGGCCCTCCGTTCAAGGGAAGAAAGAGTGAACGAATCGTATCTAACCACACGAATAATGGGGACGCAACAACGCGCGAAAGTAAGATTGCCCAATCCTTATCGCCGCGATCGCTGAAGCATCGCGGACAACCGGCCGGGCAGGCTCAGTTCCAGCCGAGCGACGCTTTGTACGGCTGCAACACGATCACAGCGGTGATTTCCTTGATCTTGCGGTCCTGAATTTTGAAGAGCTCGGCGATTTGTGTGCTGTTGGGCCACTGCGAATAGTTGCCCATGCTCATTTTGCCGTGCCCGGCGACTTCGATCGTCTGCTGCGTGCCGGGGTGATTGAAGCGCACGATCGCGAGGACAAGGCCACGCTCGCGGTCGACGATCGGGAATCGCCGAGGGCTTACCGTCTGGATGTACGTAAAGATCTTCGTGCTGAGCTGCTCCCCGCAACTGAGTGCGCCAAGTCGTGAGGCCGCCGTGCCGGGACAGGTTTGCACGCCGTTTTCGATGCGAATCGCATCCGCCGCAAACGGGACGATATCGCCGTTCCCTTGCTCGATCCCGTCGAAATACTTGCCCACCACCGAGACCATTTCTTCGCGTGACGGCCGATCGGATTCCGGTACGTTCTCGAGAAAAATCGGCCGAACCTGAGTCATATTGTCCGTGTTGATCAGCGAAGTAGTCTGCTTTCGCGCAACGATCGTTTCGATCTCGCTGATTCGCCGTTTCACCACTTTCATGCGCAGGCCCAGAATGATGTTCGCGCCGTTTTCCTGCACGATCACGTACGCGCCCACGCCGCCTGCTTCCGGCTCCGCGAAAACGAGCTTGTACGTCCCGATTCCGCCTGCCGTCGCCCACAGGCCGTCGCCGAGCTGAAGCTCAGCACCGTCCTCGGTAAACCGGACATTCTTCGCGAGTGGCAGCTTCGACGGATCATGCGCAACCATCGCCGCGAGATATTGGTCGACCATGCCGCTCAGGCAGGCGCGGTCGCAACCATCGTCAGCAGCGCCAGCGGCACGCAGGGTGCTCGCACGGGGTACGGCAAGAATCAACAGTGCAGGGCCAAACACGATAATCGCGGCCAGTTTTGCGCGCATGCGATTCACCTCGCCTTGTCGAAATGTTTAGTATTGAGGCGCGTCAGACCGGCACTCGTCCCACAAGCTCCAGCCGGAGCACATGCCGTAAGGGCTTTGCGTGAGCACGGCTTCGATTTCGTGCAGTTGTCCGCCGCGGACTTTGAAGACCTCCGCGATCTCCCAGGTCCACGGAGTTACGGGACCGGCTGTGACGGTCTGGCCCGTGGGTGTTTCGAACGTGCGCGTGTTGCCCGCCTGATGATCGAAGAAGCCCAGCGCGAAGACGATCCCCTTTTCCTCGTCGACCACCGGATACCGGCGATCGCGAATCTGCGAAACGAAATGCAGCAGGCCCGAACGGAATTGATCCTTGCAGGACCACCCGGCGGAATACATCGTGGGATGCTCATCGGGATTGTATGCCTTCGAAGGAGCAGGGCGTGGCTGGCCGGACGCGGTCGTGCCGCCCATGGAATTCATGTTGTTGGTGGTCTGCATGCCATTTTCGAGGCGATTGCAGTCGTCGCCAAAGAACGAATAGTCGGCCTTGCCGTCATCCATCTGCATGCCCGAAAAATATTTGTTCGCGGTCATGATCAGGCTGATGCGATCGCGTTCTGCGGGGGGAATATCTTCGGTGAACGCCTTGCGGGGCGTGCCCATTTTTTCGAGGTTAGCCGCTCCGCCGCCTGCCATTTGGCCCGTGGCCTCGATCATCTCAATCTGCGAAATCCTGTGCTGATCGATTTTGAGTCGCAGCGCGATGAGAACCGGCTGGCCGGACTCCTGCATCGTCCCGAGGAAGCCGACCTGCTCGGCGTGCGTGTCATCGATGTAGAACCTGTAATTGCCTCGGCCGGTGGCAGTGCGCCAGAAGCCATCGCCGAGGGTGAGGTGCTGGCCATTCTGCGTGTACATCACGAACTTCGTCGTCGGCAGGCGGGAGGGATCATGGGCGACAAGCGCGTCGAGATATTGATCGACGAAGCCATTCAGGCAGGCGCGATCGCAATCGGCGGCTTCCGAACCCATTTGATTTGCCTTTGTTTGCTTGGCGCCGAATGCGCCGATGAGAATCACCGCACAGAGCAGTGCGATTGCGCAGATGATCGACCGATTCCTATTCATTTCGCCCCCCCCCGGTTTACCGGCGCGCAGAGTGTACATCAGAGAGTAGCGACGCGGGAATTCGATCTTGGGTTTCGCGCGATTTCAAGATCGCGGACCCTTAACTGAAAAGGCCGGATTGGCCGTGCGGACCCTCTTTGTGTCGAGGCTCGTCGAACGGCAAGCCAAAATGCTTGTAAGCGAGCGCGGTGGCCACGCGGCCGCGCTGTGTTCGATCGAGCAAGCCAAGTTGCATCAGGTAAGGCTCGTAGATTTCCTCGATTGCGTCTTCTTCCTCGCTGAGTGACGCGGCAATCGTATTCAAACCAACCGGCCCGCCCGAATATTTCTTGATGATCGTGAGCAACAGGTTGCGATCTGTGTCATCGAGGCCGTGCTCGTCGACGCCCAGCATGGCAAGCGCGTCGCGCGCAACGCCGAGCGTGATGTGGCCCTTTGCGCGCACTTCCGCGTAGTCGCGCACACGGCGAAGCAGGCGATTCGCGACGCGCGGAGTGCCGCGGCTGCGGCGGGAGATTTCTCCCGCGCCATCTTTATCGATCGTGATCCCGAGAATTCCCGCCGATCGCGTGATGATTTTTTCGAGGTCGTCCGGTGTGTAGAACTCGAGCCGGTGAACAATACCGAAACGAGAGCGCAATGGCGCCATGATCAGGCCCGCGCGAGTCGTGGCGCCGATCAGCGTGAACTGATTGAGTTGATAGGGGTGCACGCGCGCGCCGGGGCCCTGCCCGATAATTAGATCGACGCGAAAATCCTCCATCGCCGGATAGAGAATTTCTTCAAGAGCGGGTTGCAGGCGGTGGATCTCGTCCAAAAACAGAAAATCGCGCGGATCGAGAGCCGTGAGAACCGCAGTCAGATCGCCTTTTTTCTCGAGAAGCGGGCCAGAGCTGATCTTGATCGAGGAACCCATTTCGTTGGCGAGAATCTGCGCGAGCGTGGTCTTGCCGAGTCCTGGCGGGCCATACAAGAGGACATGATCGAGCGCTTCGGCGCGCGCCCGCGCAGCTTGAACGGCAATGTGCAGATTTTCCTTCACGCGATCTTGTCCGATGTAATCGTTGAAGGTTGCAGGGCGAACGCTAGCTTCTATGCGCGCGTCCTCATCGAACGCCCGGCCGGAAACGATCCGGTTACCGCCTCCATCCTTCATGCGTCGTGCTTCGGGCATTTCTACAATTCCTCGAACGTGCCGAGGTCTCTTTCGCTTTCCGTAAGATTCTCCGAACTGCGATCCAGCGCTTCGTATTCTCGCGCGAACTGTTCGCGCATCTGCTTCTGCGCTACGGCGTTTTGCCAGCGATCGATTGTCAGATAGCGGCGCGCGTTGGATGTGTCGCGCACAAGCAGCGTGCCGTGAAATCCGCCGCTCTTGCGAAAAAGTTGCGCCCAGGGACCCGAATTCGAAAACGCGCTTTCGAACTCCCGGACCTTATCGGCCCGTGCAACGAACTCCCAGACGACTCGGACCATGGCACGCTCCCAATACGCATTTCTCACATTATGACGAGGCCGCCCGCGCGTGTTGCTGCGCCGTGGAACTGCTCAACAGCTGCAACGCCGAGCGCAAGAGCGTCTCAAAATCGGTGCCGCCCGTCGTACGCGCCTTTTCGACGGCCCGCTCGACGGTGCGGACATCGTAGCCCAAATTCACGAGCGCTGAGGCGACGTCCGATTCCAGCTGCGACTTGGTCGCCGGTTTGCCGGCCTCTTGAACGTCCACAACGGCAAGCTTATCGCGCAACTCCACCACAATGCGCTCGGCCGTTTTCTTCCCCACGCCTGGAATCAACACCAGACGTGCGACATCGCCTTTGCGGATGGCGGGAATCAAATCGTCGATGCCCGTACCGGAGAGAATCTTGAGCGCGAGAGACGGTCCCACGCCGGATGCGGAGATCAGCAATTCGAAGCAGTGTTTCTCGCGCGCGGTTAGAAATCCGTACAGCGCGAGTTGGTCTTCGCGCACATGCGTGTGAATCAGAAGCGTGGTCTCGCCGTGCAGCGGGCCGAGCACGGCGAAGGTCGAGAGCGGCACCTGCACCTGATAACCGACTCCAGCGACATCAAGGAGAACTTGATTAGGACGCTTGTCGATTAGTTTTCCGCGGAGCGAGCCGATCATGCCCAGCGATTATCGGTTAGCGGCAGAAGGGTGTCAACGCGCGCCAGCGTCGCGATCATGCGTCCTGTCGCAAGGCTGATACACGCGCCATACGAAAATTCGGATATTTGCGTGCGAATTCGCCCGCTTCGGGCGCGCACACCATTGCACGCATCCCTTCGCAATCTAATACGTGTCACGCTGCGAGAAAGTTCACAAATATTTCGAATGATTATCCGAATCCACAGATGTGAGTAAGCAAATTCTGGCCAGACCAATTTGGTCGATGCATTTTTGACACGCGAAAATAGTTCTCGGAAATTAATTCTTCACAAAGCCAACACGGGTTGCTTTCCTCGCGAACGCGCCCACGTCTAAGCGGGCACGGGGCGAAAAACCGATTCCAGGAGGAATAGGGAAATGCAACGCCGGGGAACGAACGCAGTCGTTACGATTCTAGTCGCTTTGGTTCTCGCGATGCCGCTCGCGGCTCGCGCAACAGCTGGAAACAATTCCAAGGGAACGTCCGCCACGATGGACATTTTGATGTCCGTCAGTTTGAGCGGCAAACAGATTCAGCCGGGAACGTACACCGTGACCGCGGACGATTCGACCGTCACGATCGCGCAAGGAAAGAAAGTACTAGCTCAAGCGCCTGTTCAGTGGAAGGACGAAACGAGCAAATCGAAGAACTCAAACATTGTAACCGCGGACAACAAAATCACGGAAATTCACTTCGGCGGGAAAATGAAGTACGCAGCCGTGATGGAATAACGCGGATCCACCGAGGTCGGATTCAACACGGGAGCAGCTGACCAGCTGTTCCCGTGTTGTCTTTAGCGGAGAGAACGGTCGCGGCGGACGGCCTCGTCGATTAGTGAATCCAGTTCTTGTCGGGTGAGTGTGACTCGGCCCGTGCCATTGGAAGTGGATCCGTCGACGTCGTTCGAATTTCCGGTGCTCGGCTGCGCAGCACCGGCGGCATAGTGGGCGCGTGCAGCAACGAGCTTATCCAGATCGCCACCCGAGAGAACAACCTGCTTGCCCAGAACTTCCGTCACCAGTGCGACGCGCGCGAAATGCTCCGTTGTTTCCATCCGCAGAAAAGCCGTGAGCAAGTCAGCGCCATACGTCACCACGCCGTGGTTCGCCATCAAAATCGATTCGTGTCCGCGGACCAGAGGCTCGAGCGCCGCAGTTAGCTCCGACGTTCCCGGCGTGCCGTAGCGCGCCACGGGAATCGATCCAAGTCCGATCACGAGCTCGCACAAAATTGGTTTATCGAGCGCGATTCCGGCAGCTGCGTAACCAGTTGCCGTGGGCGGATGAGCGTGACAAATTGCGTTGATGTCTGGACGCGAGCGGTAAATCAGCAAATGCATCGCGAATTCGGACGAAGGTTTGCAGGTTCCGCTGATGCGCCGGCCATCGAGATCCATGATGACGAGATCTTCCGGTGTCATCATGCCCTTGCTCATGCAAGTGGGCGTGATGAGGATACGGTCGGGACCGAGCCGCACGGAGATGTTGCCGTCGGTCGAAGCGACGAAGCCGCGGTCGTGAATCCATCGGCCGACGACACAAATATCGCTGCGGTGTTCCGATTCGCTTTTTACCGCCCCATGAGAGATCGAGTCCCGTCGCACAAGCACCTCCGCGGCTGCCGAGGCGGCGTAGTTTACGCGTAAAAGCCGCGCAATTTCAAGGCTCGTGCAACGCGATCAATGGCCACGATATAGGCGGCGATGCGATTGTTGACTTTGTGGGTTTCGGCATAGCGGACCACCTCGTCGAAGCTGTGCTCCATCACTTCTTCGAGGTGCTCGTTCACTTCGCGTTCGCGCCAGAAAAAGCCCTGTCGATCCTGGACCCATTCGAGATAACTGACGGTGACGCCGCCGGCGTTTCCGAGAATATCGGGGATGATAAAGATGCCTTTATCCTCGATGATCGAATCGGCGTGAGCTGTCGTGGGGCCATTGGCGCCTTCGCAAAGAATCCTGCAATCGACGCGGTGCGCGTTCTTCGTCGTGATCTGATTTTCGGTGGCGGCGGGAACGAGAACATCGCAGGGGCGGAAGAGCACTTCCTGCGCACTCATTTTTTCGCCGCCTCCGGGATAATCGGGAAGCGGTTTCCGCTGGCGATAGACCCAATCATAGAGTTTAGGAATATCGATGCCGCTTTCGTTGTAGAGGCCGCCGTTGATGTCCGCCGCGCCCACGACCTGGTAACCCGCTTCGTGCATCAGACGCGAGCCTTCCGAGCCGACGTTGCCGAATCCTTGAACGATCACGCGCGTAGCCTCGCGCTTCATGCCGAGTTTCGCGATCGCCTTGTTGCAGCAGATCATTAGGCCGCGGCCGGTGGCTTCTTTGCGGCCTTGCGATCCGCCGAGGTCGAGCGGCTTGCCGGTGACGACGGCGGTGGTCGCCTGGCGCACGTGCATCGAGTAGGTGTCCATCACCCACGCCATGATCTGATCGTTCGTGCCGATGTCGGGAGCGGGAATGTCGCGTTCGGGACCGAGCCAATCGGAAAGGGCAGCGGTGTAGCGGCGCGTGACGCGCTCGAGTTCCGATTTCGACAGCTTAGCGGGATTGCAGATCACGCCGCCTTTGGCGCCGCCGAAAGGGATATTGACAACGGCGCACTTCCACGTCATCCATGCGGCGAGCGCGCGCACTTCGTCGAGCGAAACATTCGACGCGAAACGAATGCCGCCCTTGCCGGGTCCGCGAACGGTCGAATGCAAAACGCGATAGCCCGTGAATACGGCAATTTCGCCGGTATCGAGCGACACCGGAATGTAAACGGTGATCTCCCTTTCGGGATACTTCATGTATTGATACAGCCCGCGCTCCAGACCGAGCCTGGCGGCGGCGACTTCGAAACGAGCCTCGGCGGACTCGTAAACATTGAGTTCATCTTGAACGGCTACGGCCATAGCATTCCTCCCCCGCCCGTATTCTACCGGACGCCCGCGAACAGAAAGCAATTGAGTTCAGAGGCTACCGTCGCTTAAGCCACAAGGCGGAGCCGAAGATGGAGCCGAGGATCAAGCTAGAGGCAAGGAAGGTTCCTAGGAAGGGAAGGTACGTCCAGACGATTAGAAAAAGCCCGACGGATATGACTCCTCCAACGGCGCTTTCCATGACGACCAGGGAGCTCATTTCGGCAATCGGGTCGCGGTGATGGGAATGCTGGGTGCCTGCCTGCGCAAACGGAGAGGAGATAAAGCGGGTCATGGGTCCTTCCTTTGGAGATCGTGGCCGGTCATCTCACGGGGCTCGGGCAAGCCGAGGACGCCGAGCATGGTGGGTGCAACGTCGCGCAGAGAACCGCCGGCTTGAAGCGGCGGATTGCCATCACCCGTTACGAGAATGAACGGCACCGGATTCGTTGTGTGATACGTGTGCGGACCGCCGGTGACCGGATCGATCATCGTTTCCGCGTTGCCGTGATCGGCGGTGATGATCCAGGCGCCGCCACGCGGACGAAGCGACTGGTAAATGCGACCGAGACAATCGTCGACCGTCTCGACGGCTTTAATCGCGGCTTCGAGTTTGCCGGAGTGTCCGACCATGTCGGCATTGGCGAAATTCATGATGATGGCGTCGAAATCGCCCTTTTCGATTGCCTTGATTACGGCGTCGGCGACACCAGCGGCGGACATTTCGGGCTTTAGATCGTACGTAGGAACCTTCGGCGACGGCACGAGCACGCGCTCCTCGCCGCCAAAAGGCTTTTCGACGCCGCCGTTGAAGAAATATGTGACGTGCGCGTATTTCTCCGTTTCGGCAACGCGCAAATTCTTGAACTGCATCTCGGCGAAAACGTTGGCGAGAATGTGTTCGAGTTTTTCTGGTCCGAGGATGTAGCGCAGCCACGGCCACGTTTTCTCGTACTGGGTCATGCCGACGTATACGAGATTTTTGGGCCGTGCGGGATCGACGAATTCCTTGAAGCCGGGCTCGATGAGCGCCTTGGTGATCTGGCGCGCGCGGTCGGCGCGGAAATTGTAAAAGATCACGGCGTCACCATCGCGAATCAGTCCGCGCGGAACAGCAGGCTTGCCGGACGCTACCTTCGTCGTGATGACGGCGGGCAGGACGAATTCATCGGTCACGCCTTTTTCATAGCTCGCGCGAATCGCAGCGATCGGATCGTCGAATTTCGCTTCCGCATCGCCGTGGACCATCGCGCGATAAGCCTTCTCGACGCGCTCCCAGCGATTGTCGCGATCCATTGCGTAGTAGCGGCCGACAATCGTGGCGATCTGGCCGATCGAAAGCTCACGCATCTTCTGCTCGAGGCGGCGCAAGAAATCGATGCCGCTTTCGGGGGGCGTGTCGCGGCCGTCCATAAAGCAATGTACGAAGACTTTGTCGACTTTGTTCTCTCGCGCCATTTTGAGCAGGGCGAAGAGATGTTCGATATGCGAATGGACGCCGCCGTCGCTGAGTAGCCCGATGAGATGCATCCGGCGAGTCCGGCCGCGCTCCATCGCTTCCAGCAGCAGAGGCTGACGAAAGAATTCGCCGCTGAAGATGAGCTGGTCGACGCGCGTAATGTCCATTTGCACGATGCGGCCCGCGCCCATGTTGAGGTGGCCGACTTCGCTATTGCCCATTTGTCCTTCGGGCAGGCCGACGGCGGGACCGGAAGTGTGGATCAGCGTGTTGGGAAATTCCTTCAGCAGGCGGTCGTAATTTGGCTTGCGCGCCAGCGCGATAGCGTTGCCCCTCGTCTCGGCGCGATAGCCCCAGCCGTCGAGAACGGTGAGGACGATGGGTCTCGGGCGTTTAGACTTAGACATGGTGGTCGGAAAGACACAGAGGCCTGTCGACTAGAAAAATACATGTCGCTGATTCTGACCAGCTTAAGCGGGATTCTGATCGGCACGATTGTCGATTAGAAGTGCAGTGGATAGCGGCGAGTCGAGAATGACTGGAAAAGAGAGGTCCGTCGACTCCCCATGGTCGCTCGGGACGGCGATCCGGGTTGGATCGCCGATTTCGCCTGGAGGCTCGGACGCCGCCAAGACGGCTCAAATCAGCAAACCGCAAAAATTCGCCAAAACCGCTCGAGTTTTGACGGGTAGAAAAATTCAAGCTGCTGATTTGGCAAAATTTACGAGTGATTCTACTCGACAGGGTTGACGGGTAGAAATTCAGGCTGAAAGAGATGCGCTGAAACTCATTTTCTGGAGCAAACGCTCGCTGGCACAGTGGTACCCCCCTCGGGGAACGAAGGCTAGGCCTCGCCCCACGATTGCGGCCAACCTGTGTATCGAGCATCGGGATTACGTTAGCACGAGAAGATGGCGCCGCAAGGGAGTTGTTGTCGTAAGCATCTGCGTAAATCTCCGTGCCCTCGCGACAGACATGCGCTTTTGATCACTCGGATTGATCGGGTCCGGACTTGCAAGCGATGACGAAATCGGGGTGGGCGCCAGCGGGCTCGCCGGCCAGCAGTTGGAAATCCAGGTGCGCGTTGTCCGAGCGGATGCCGACCGGACCATTCAGATTCAGAACCTCGGGGCCGAGATTGCCATTCCACACGATCGAGTCGTCGACGAACACGCGTAGGCGGTCCCCATTCATTTCGGCGCGGAGAGCATGACTGTCCCCGACATGGAGTTCGGGGATCGGTTTCTTGAGAGCGGGCTTGATATTGCGATAGCCGCGATTCGCACACTCGGAACTTTTGTGCTCACCGGGGTTGGTCTTCACCGAGACGACTAGCTCCGATTTCGGTTCGATGCGCCACATCGCATACACGAGATTGCACGGATCCAGTGAGCGAAGCTTTAGGCCGAACTGGAGCCGCATTTCTGCGGAGCCGAGAGCCGCTTCATTTTCAGTGGGCCCGAAGTATGTGAACCGGGCCTCGATTTCTTGGGTCGTATAGCGATTCACGTAGCCGCGCATCTTGGGAACGTCCACCGTGAAGTGCTGTCCCGGCGCGTCATTAAGCGAGCCTTCAGTGATGCAGAGCATCCCGCGATTCACAGGGCGCAGGCGAGTGTCGTTGCCATTCGATGTCGTAACGAGCGCGAGACTCAGTAGCGTCCCCGCCAAGAGTGTTCGGCAGCGGATCATCGCCTAGTCGCGGACTCAAGAATGACACGGTTACGTCGGCGAGTCTTCCAGCAAATGACGTAGCCGATCGAGATGCGCGTCCCAACGGCGAAACATCTCGGCTCGCATGGCGCAGGTACTTCTCGACCAGACCGATGACTGCGGCCCAGCCGCCGTCATGGGCCTGGAAAGCCCGCTCGCGGCGCGAGATTGGAATGCGATCGAAGCCAGATTCGGTGACGGTGAGCAACGTGCCGTCTGCCTGCTCTTCGGGCGTGAACTCGACGAGGGTCATGGGTTCGGCGGAATAATCGACGCCCCGTTCGACGGCATGTGGATGCCCGCGAAAGGAGAACAATCGTTCGGGTTCGATGCGATCAATCACACACGCGAAACGCAGGCCTGCGTGCTTCTGCTGCGCCTTGTTAGATCTCATCGTCGACCGCGGTACCGACGAGCGCACCAGACAACCGCCGCGCTCCTGACTTCTAGCATACCGAGATGCTTCCTTTTCTATTCATTTAGCGGCTAAGATTGGATGGCCTTTGCCGTTCGAGGGAGGAGCTAAACGCGAGTGAGCGGCGCACGAGTTTCCGTGGTCGTCCCCATCCTGAACGAAGAGAACGTACTGCCCGAACTGCTTCGGCGGCTTCGATCGGTCCTAGAGGGGTTGCCCGGGGTTGGGCACGAGATTGTAATCGTCGATGACGGGAGCACGGATCGCACGCCTGAGATTCTCAGACAGGAATCGGAGGGCGACGAACGGATCATCGGCATCGTCCTATCACGAAACTTCGGCCATCAGGCTGCGCTCACAGCCGGATTGGCACACACATCCGGCGACGTTGTCATTTGCATGGACGGAGATCTACAGGATCCGCCGGAATCAATCCCGCTCTTCCTTGAAAAGTATCAGCAAGGATACGACGTCGTTTATGCGCGGCGTGTCCAGCGCAAGGAAGCGTGGTGGCTCAGAGCGTGCTACCACGTTTTCTATCGGTTAATCACGGCTCTCTCTGGAATTCAGTTACCTCTGGATGCTGGCGATTTCGGCTTGATGTCTCGCCGCGTAGTAGAGCAGATGAGAGAGATGCCGGAATACCACAGGTACTTGCGAGGCATGCGCACATGGGTTGGCTTCAAACAGACCGGGCTTCCTATCGAACGGGCTGAAAGACACGCAGGCGAATCAAAATACAGCACGCTGAAACTGCTGAAGCTGGCTTCGGACGGGATTTTTTCATTTTCGACCGTTCCGCTGAGGTTTGCGGCGATCGTCGGTGCTGTAGCCATGATGTTATCGGTCGCGTACTCCTTATTTGCACTTTATGCGAAGGTCGCCTTTCATCGTTCGCCCCAGGGTTTTACCGCGCTGATCGTCGCCATTACGTTTTTGGCCGGCGTCCAATTGTTTTTTGCGGGAGTCATCGGCGAGTACGTCGGGAGACTGTACGAGGCAAGCAAAGGTCGCCCGGTTTTCATTGTTGCGAAGAAATTTGGGAAAGCTGCCCAACGTGGCAAAGCAGCGTCTGTGATGTCAGCCGCGAGCGGCGCTTCCAGATAAGCGCAGGATGGCCATCGCCGATGTGCCCATCAGTTTTTGAGGTGTGACCTCTAGTCTCGCTAGATGCAGCAGCATGCGATTGATGCCCGGCGTTCGAGAATCGAATCCCACAGCGACAGCCCGTTCGTCACCATAGCTTCTCGAAAGCCAGATCTTTCGGAGGATTACAAGAGGAACCAAGGGCAGACCCCAGTAAGTGGATCTGAGGATCGTGAAGCCGTTACGCTCGGCGACCCGATTGAGCATTCCAAGCGAATATCTCCTTTTGTGCCCGTCCATCTGATCGTACGCGGAGTACAGCCACTGGCCGGCCGGAACATTCATCGCCAGGTAACCATTGGGCGCCAAGTGGAACGCTATAGCGCTCAGAAAGTGGTCTTCATCATCGATATGTTCCAAAACATCGAACATCAAGATCAGATCGAATCGTCGCTCGAATCGCGATTCGCGCTGATAGATGTCGTAACAACAGACTCGACTACGCTGGCTTTGATTCCGCTGCAGGGCAAAATCGTTTAGATCAAATCCAGTCACTTCGCGTCCATATGCTTCCTCCATCTGACGCTGGACGAGCCCGTGTCCGCAGCCGATTTCCGCAATCTCATGGCTATTCGCGACGAGATTTCCCGCGAGTTTCTGAAATACTTGGAAGCGGCGTTGAATCCAGAAATGGTCGATAGGAGAGACGTCAAACCACTGGTCTCCCATACTGACGCGGCTCGGAGCGGACACGTATTCGATATTGGCCATGAAGACTAGAAATGCTTTCGATCACCCTTCAAAAAAAGATCAATTACCGGCTCTAGGAATTGTGTCGGGAACCGGCGCTATCCGAAAGATCCGATCGGCTCCTTTGGATGCAACGAGTTTCAACGGAAAGCCTTCATCCATCAGGCAACGGGACCACCAGTCCCAGCGATTTGTGCCCCCGGCGTAGAGTAGGAATTCAGGATGTGCGCGCCGAAAGCTTTCGAATGAGGAAACTTGCAACGCCGGATAGAAGGCCGCCACGATACTGAGACTCTTATCAACGGAATCGCTTCCCGCGTAGACAATCGCTTGCGGTTCATCGATCAAGCCCACGATTCGCTTTGCGAAGGCCGGCGAGCCGTAAAACTCCAGTTCCAGATAGCTGTGCCCGTTCGATACAACCAGCGGCAGGTCATCGAATCCCGCCGAGTGGGCAAGGGCTTCTATGGGGTCCGCTGGATTCACCTGTTTCCCGAAATGTCCACGCTGCGTTCTCCAGGCCCCCAGCTCCTTCTTTGCTGAAAAAGCAAACATCAGCAACGCCGCCAAGATGAGAGGAACGGTTCTTCTGCCAACCAAACGGAACCCGAAGGCGGCGGCCAAAGGAATGCTAAGAACCGTCACGATGAAATACCGGGATGTGTAGGCGCCCTGGGTGATTCGGATCGCAATAATCCCGATGACCGGTAACGCAATCAGCGTCAGAGCGATTACATGTTCCTGGATTCGATTCGCGGCCGATCCCGCCAGGAAGTCTCCGCAGAGTGCGATTGCCAGTCCGAGCGCAAACAGAAGAAAGACCATCTGCTCGAACCGATTGCCGTAGGCCAGCCAAAGGTTGCTCAGAACGGGCGGATCCCAGACGTGTGCGCCGTAGATCGCTTTGTTTATTTTCAAGATCGGCCATGACACAAGGAAGGGAACGAGGGCGCATGCCAGAACAATCCAGACATCGCGCCGCAGCTGTTTGGTCTTGATCGTCAGAGCCATCTCAGCGGCAGCAAAAGGAACAACCGCAAAAATCGCGTAGTAACTAAATAATTGCGCGGCTATCAGACTCGCGCCCAGTATCACCAGCCAGCGCGTGTTTTTGGCGCGTTGATAGGCCAGCAGGGCAATCGCAACAGAGGCGCTTACCAACGGATACGGCCTCGCTTCTGCGGCGTGTGACATCAAGGGAGTAGCCAGCAAAGTTGAGGCGCTGAGCAAGGCCACCCAGGCGCCATCGCGCCTCCTAACAAACACGAACATGCACCACAGAGCGATGGCACAGCCCAGAATCGAGGGGATTCGATACGCGACTTCGGCGGGCAACCCTGGCAGGAGTTTGGCGGTAAAACGCTCCAGTATGTAATAGACCGGTGGCTGCCCATCGGCTCCGTGGCGAAGGGCATCCCAGATGGCGCTCAAGGTCGGCTGACGAGCCAGGATTACGGTCAAGATCTCGTCGTACCAGAAGGGAGTTGAGGCTGACTCGATCGTCTTCTGAATTGCTGCCCACGCGATAATCAGCGACATCGCAGCTGACGCTAGGAGCGAATACGAATCAGCCGCCACCTGGTTGTCTATCAGGTTCCGCCAAACTACCGGGCGACGCGGCGTCGCTGCTATGACTTCAGTGACGTCGATAGATTCTTCCATCCCGTCTCCAACGACACTCTACGTTACAACAGACGTAACTGCGCTCATAGGTGAGACAGAGGCAAGGTAAAAAATCCGCATCGACCAGCCAGATTATTTCAGCCAGGCCTCGCAAGGGTGCCAGAGAGATGTGAGTAACGCGCTAGTGGCGCGGTTCGCTCGAGGGCGGGACGATGCCCTTGAGGCGCAGGTAGACGGCCATCGTGCCGTAGCCTTCGTTATCGTGCGAGATGTTGCCGGCGAGCGATCCAAGGCGCGTGGTAGGACCGCGGAAGCTTTGCACGACGTCGTTCGCGTTGGAATCCGTCAACCCGGCGTAGGCTGCATCGCAAATCTGGAACGAGTCCTTCAGCGCCTGGACCAAATCAGCCTTGGAAGTTTTCGACGCTGCGTTGCCAGCCGTGGGATTGCCGGTGATGCGCGAACATCCCGCCGTCTGCGCATCGGCAAGATGCGCGACCCAGCCGCCGAAAGTGCGCTGCTCGGGCGTGGGCTTGAAGCCGTAGTCGTCGTCGGGCATCTTGTCGGCGGCCTTCAGGATATTGTTTTTGACGGCGTTGTAGGTCTGACGGATGGCGTCGGCGGTACTCGGCGCGGTTTGCGATGGCGCCTGCGCGAGAAGCGGTGACGAGACGAGTGCGAGGAGTGCTGCGAAGACGATGGCGTAGCGTTTCATGCGGTTCTCCTTTTTCCTAGCCACCGAATTATAGACCGGAGTTAAGGATGGAGGGCACGACGAAGTTGCACCACAGCAGCGGGCTGCGGGCCCGGGTCGCGCCACGGGGTTGAGATTAGGATTTGTAGACGGGAACCAAGAAGACAGCTTCGTAGTCGACGCCGCGAGCTTTGCCCTTCGCTTCGATCTCCCAATAGATCGGCGGAGTGGCCGCGAGATTTGTGGTGGGCTGATTCTCGGGCAGATGGAATTCGATCGGGATGTCATTGCCGGCTAGTCCGGTCAATCGCTCACGATCGCAAGTCACGGCGTCCTTGTAAAGCTCGTAGCAAACGACATTGGTGGTGCGATTCTGGCCCGTGCCGCTAGTAATGTACTTTTCCTGCACGCAACGCAGAGTGAAGGTAAGTTCGTCGATCGCGGAGACATGATGCGGCGAGCGGAGACGCGCGCTCAGAGTTGTGCCCAGTGTGAACGGGAAATAATTGTAGGCGAGAAAACTGTTGCCGTAACGCAGGACGTCGAGCAGCATCTGCGCCCAGCGGAACCAGAAAATCAGTCCGGCGAGACCAAAAATCGCGACGGCCACTAGAAACGGCCACGCGCCGTGCATTCCTACCCACGCAAACGGAACGAGAAAAACAGTCCAGACAAGCGCGGCGAGCAAGCGCTTGAGCATGTCATCGAAAGCCGAGAAAGAGATGCCTTCCCGGCGCCAGTGATAGTCGTAAAACCACGGCTGGCCGGCATGCTGCGCGGCTTCGTGACGATAACTGGATTTGCGAATGACGCCGCGGATGCCATGCGCGAAGAAAAACAAACCGCCGAAGAAAAACATTCCCGCAATGATTCCGATCAGCCAATCGGGCGCGTGCTGGCGAGTCTGAATCGTATGCATCGCCATCATCGCGATGAAAATTCCGATGGCCATGAAGGGCACGCCGAAGATCGCGGAAGCCCAGCCGTCGATGGTGGTTGCGCTTTGCGCGCGATGATTGGCTAGAACGGGATGACCCTGTGCATCCGGCGCAATGCCCGGCAACATCACTTTGGTTGCTGAAATCGTTGAAGCCATGAAGGACGCCCCCGCCGCTCGAACCACGATGAGGAACGCAAACGTACGCGGCAATGGGACTTTGACGAAACAGTAACGACGCGAAACATCAGGCGGCCGCGTGCGTAATTACAGATGGGGCGAAGGGGACGGCATGCAAATGAAAGCGTACAAAGGCATGGGAATGGAAGGCGTGGTCGCGAAGTGGTACGCGAAGACGACGTATAAAGACATCGAATCATTCAAGGAATTGGCGAGGCGAATGTCCGCGCAACTCGTTGAGGGCGCCAGTGTGCTCGAAGTCGCGCCGGGGCCGGGCTATTTCGCGATCGAGCTCGCGAGGCTCGGGAAATACAGGATCACCGGACTCGATATCAGCCAGACTTTTGTGGGCATTGCAAGGCGGAATGCGCAGGATGCAGGAGTCCAGATCGATTTTCAGCGCGGGAACGCGTCGAAGATGCCTTTTGACGACGACACATTCGATTTGATCGCGTGCCGGGCGGCATTCAAGAACTTCTCGGAGCCGATCGGCGCGTTGCGCGAAATGCGGCGCGTGCTCCGGCCGGGTGGAAAGGCTTTGATCATCGATCTGCGGAAGGACACGCCGAAAGAGGAGATCGACGAGCATATCGATAATATGCACGCGGGCGCGATGAATTCAGCCTTTATGAAGCTGACGTTCCGGGCGGTCCTGCTGAAACGAGCCTATACGCGATCAGAATTCGAGAAGATGATCGCGGAGATCCGATTTACGAACTACGATATTCGCGAAGCAAACGTTGGATTCGAAGTCACGCTCGTCAAGTAGCTAGGCGCCTCGCACCGCGCATAAAGCAGGCGGGTTCAGGCTTTAGGGACGGCGGCAGACGAAATTGCTCGCGTCTTTCATATCGCCTGATCCCTTGTAGTGCGCCTGCTGCGGGTAGGGGCATAGCGGATGCGTCATCGCTATACCCTTCGACGCGTTGCCGTCCACGTAACCCGAGGCAATGATGCGTTCGGGCGCCTTGCCTTGTTCGACCCAACGATCAAGTGCCATTACGACATCATGATCTGCGTCCTCTTGCGGCGCTTCGAATCCTCCGGCGTTCCCGAACATCGTGGCGCCGGGGCCGCCCGCGCAGTGTGACATCGTGGGGACCATGAATAGACGATAGAAACTCTTCGTATCGCCCATCGCCTTCTGCACGGACTCGAAGTATCCGACGCTGCCGAGCGGAGGAATGGCCGCGTCGCTCCAGCCGTGGTATTGGATCAGCTTGCCGCCGCGCGCCTTGAACGCGCGAAGATTCGGATTCATCGAGTTGAGAGTGTCGCCCAGCTTGTCATCCATGAGCTTCACGTCGGTGTCGAAGTTGAAAGTCTTCGGATCCCATTTTGAGTTTTCGAAAACCATGTCTGCGAAGAACTGGACTGCAAACAGTTTTTGAACGCCCAACTGCGGTGCGCTCGCGCCCGTAATCCAGACCGGCCAATTCGCAGGAACGGCCTCGCCGCCGGGAGAGAAGCCGGCTTCGATCAATTCGCCCGTTCGCGGATTTTTCAACGGATCGTAGATTTTCTTCGCAGCTGTGACCTGAGGCGCGGTTAAACAGCCGGATGTCTCATCGCCCTTGCATTGAATCGTCGCGGGATCGAAATGACAGAGGCCGGGATTCTCGATGAAACCATCCTTGGCGCCGTCGATCGTATCGCAAGCGGCGATGGCCGCGTTTTCGAGCAGAGGTAGCTTGGCGGGTGGTATGTAGCTTTCGGGAGTTTCAAGAAGCGCGAGAGAGTCCCAAAGGCCGCGCGTCTGCAAGTGATTCCAGTTGATAGCGGGAGCGCCCGCGACGATGCCGTGAAAATCGTCGGGGTAGCGTTCTGCTTCGGTCAGGCCTTCGCGGCCGCCTTCCGAGCAGCCGACGAAGTAGAAACGCGTCGCCTGTTTTCCGTAGAAGGCGCTGATCAGAGCCTTGGCTTGAACCGAGGTCTCATGCACCGCGCGGTAGCCGAAGTCCTTCACTTTTTCCGGATGGCCGACGGCCCAGAGCGCGCCAGGTCCCGCGACGTGCCCATCATCGGTTGCCGCAGTAGCGTATCCGTGGAGCAGAGCTTCGGCCATTGCGCCAAAGGGAATCGCGCCGGCGAAGCCGCCGTTGCCGACCTGATCGTATTTGCCGTTCCAGCCGGATGCGGGCAGCCAGACCTCGAATTTGATTCCCGAATCGCTCGTCGGTTTTGCGACGCCGGCGACGCGGCAGAAGGCGGGCAGTTCCTTGCTAGGAGCTGGGAGTCCGGGAGCCGCGGGCGGTTTGTAGCCACCGGCCGGCACTGACGTTGCCGACGTGATCGTCGCATTCGTCAACGTGACGTCGGCCAGTTTTTCGCAAGAGGTCTGAGCGAATGTTGAACAAGAAAAAAGAAGAATGGCGAAGGCGGCAGAGCAAACCGATAGAGCAATTCGCGATTTCACGAAACCTCCCGAATGGGCACTCAGCAATATCAGGCGATGCGAACGCTGTTTATATAGCGCATGGCGACTCATGTAAACGCGATATTTCGGCGAGACGTGGGGCCGAATTCGCAGGCGGCGAACCTCGAAATCGGAGGCGCTCGATGCTATTGAACCGCAAGAGCGGAGCGGCCCGGATAGCGGGCGAAGGCGCCGAGTTCTTCCTCGATGCGCAGCAGCTGATTGTATTTTGCGATGCGGTCGGTACGCGATGCTGAACCGGTCTTGATCTGACCCGCGCCCATGCCCACGGCAAGATCAGCGATGAAGGCGTCCTCGGTTTCGCCCGAGCGGTGCGAAATGATGGACGCGTATTTCGCCTTGCGCGCCATCTCCACGGCTTCGATCGTCTCGGTGACGCTGCCGATCTGATTCAGCTTGATCAGAATCGCGTTGGCCACTCCTTGGGAAATCCCGCGCGAGAGAATTTTGGGATTGGTGACGAAGAGATCGTCGCCGACGAGCTGAATCTTCTTCCCCAGCCCTTTGGTCATCAGGCCCCAGCCTTCCCAATCGTTTTCCGCGAGTCCGTCTTCGATCGACACGATGGGATATTGGCGCACCCAATCGGCCCAGAAGGCGACCATCTGCTCGGACGTGCGAGATGACTTATCGGATTTCCTGAAGACGTATTTCTTGCTGGCCGGATCGTAGAACTCGCTCGCCGCGGGATCGAGCGCTATCGAAATTTGCTCGCCGGGCTTATAACCGGCAGCAGTGATCGCTTCGAGCACGCGATTCACGGCCTCTTCATTCGATTTGAGGTTGGGTGCAAAGCCGCCTTCGTCGCCGACACTGGTCGAGTAACCATTCTTTTTCAGCACGGATTTGAGCGCATGAAACACTTCGACGCCCCAGCGCAAACCTTCTCGAAAGCTGGTTGCGCCAAGCGGCATCACCATGAACTCTTGCGGATCGACGGAATTGTCCGCGTGCGCGCCGCCATTGAGGATGTTCATCATCGGTACAGGAAGAAGGGCCGCGGACTTATCGGTCGAATACTTCGCCAGGTATTTGTAGAGCGGCTGACCGGCCGCAGAAGCCGCCGCGCGCGCCGCGGCCATTGAAACGGCGAGAATAGCGTTCGCGCCGAAGTTCGATTTGTTCGGAGTGCCATCGGCCTCGATCATCTTGCGATCGAGCGCGATCTGATCCGTTGCGTCCAAGCCGGTAACGGCTTTCGCGATTTCGCCGTTTACGTGAGCAACAGCCTTCAGTGCTCCTTTGCCCGAGTACTGCGATTTGTCGCCATCACGCAGTTCGATCGCTTCGTGCTCGCCAGTAGACGCGCCGGACGGAACCGCCGCTCGGCCAAACGCGCCGCCTTTCAGGCGCACGTCCGCTTCCACCGTCGGATTGCCGCGCGAATCGAGAATCTGGCGTCCGTGAACGCTGATGATTTGAGTCGACATGATGACGAATCCTTTCAAATGACCTAGACAGGGGAGAGGAGTTTACGGGAAGGGAAACGGAATCGCCAGAAGTTACTCTGGCTCTTCGATCATCGATTCGGGGCGAACGACGACCACGACGCCGTTGTCGGAAACGGAGTATCGAGCGCGATCGGCTTCGAGATCGTGGCCAATGACGGTGCCTTCGGGCAATTCGACGTGGCGATCGATGATGGCGCGACGGATGCGGCAATGGCGCCCGACGTTCACGTGATTGAAGATGATCGAGTCTTCGACCTCGGCATAGCTATTCACGCGCACATCGTAGCCGACGATGGAACGGGAGACGCGGCCACCGGAGATGATTGAACCGCCGGCGACAATCGAATCCCATGCGACGCCCATGCGTTCGGGATTCGCGAAGACGAACTTCGCTGGCGGATATTGCTGATGCCAGCTGTGAAGCGGCCAGCTCTCGTCGTAGAGGTTGAAAATCGGCGAGACAGCGACCAAATCCAGATTCGCTTCATGATAGGAATCGATCGTACCGACGTCGCGCCAATAGGACATCTCTTTCTTGTTTTCGTCGCGAAAGTTGTAAGCGAACACTCGATATTTCGAAATGATGCGAGGGATGATGTCCTTGCCGAAATCGTGCGAGGAGACGGTGTTCTCTGCGTCGTCGATCAGGATCGGAACCAGCAGTTGCGTATTGAAAAGGTAGACGCCCATCGACGCGTTGACTTTGCCGGGATGCGCGCGAGATGTCTTGGGATTGAGAGGTTTCTCTTCAAAGCCAATGATCCGCCAGTTTTCGTCCGTTTCGAGAATGCCGAACTTGCCGGCGGCGGCAGCCGGTTCCATCTCGAACGTGGCAACGGTGACGTCGGCACCGGATTCGACATGCTGCTCCAGCATCTTCTGGTAGTTCATTTTGTAGATGTGATCGCCGGAGAGGATGAAGACGTAATTGGATTGCTCGCTGCCGATTGAATAGATGTTCTGATAGACGGCGTCCGCCGTGCCTTGATACCAGTGCTGCGATACGCGCATCTGCGGCGGCAGTACCTCGATGAAATCGCCGTACCCCATCAGTGACGACCAGCCACGGCGCACGTGGCGATTCAGGCTCAAAGCCTTATACTGGGTGAGTACGAAAACGCGCCGCAGTTCGCTATTCAGGCAATTCGAAAGGGTGAAGTCGATAATGCGGTAGACGGCGCCGAAGGGAACTGCGGGCTTCGCCCGATCGCGCGTCAGCGGCCAAAGCCGTTCGCCCTGGCCCCCGGCCAGCAGCACGCCGATCGCGTTCCGCATCGAAACCATTTACGCCGTCGCCCCTCCCTCGCCTGGATGATTCTAGCAGCAAAGGTGCGGGCGCGGAGAACAGGCGCATCGGGCGATTCGAAGCCGCATCCGGCAATTTTATATATAAAAGAGTTATCAATCGCCGAGCCATCCTACCCTTGTAGAATTTAAACCTTGACTTGGAGGGTAGCCTCCGATAGAAGGAGTGGGCAATAGCCGGTAGGGCGAGGATTCCGGCTACACTGATTCAAAGTCCAAACAATCCAAATTCCAGAAAGAGATGGGGGTGAATACGCGTGGCAGAAGTTGTTATTCAAGAGGGCGAATCTTTGGAAAACGCTCTTCGCCGATTCAAGCGCAAGGTGCAAGGGGAAGACATCATCAAGGAAATCAAGAAGCACAGCTACTACATGAAACCCGGCGAAAAGCGTCGCGCCAAGGAAGCTCTCTCGCGTAAGCGCCTCCGAAAAAAGCAGCGGCGTGAGCAAGACTAAGGAACCCAACACATCGGATCGTTCCAAGCAGCTACGGGCCAGCGGTGCAGTGATATCCGCAGGTACAGTCGGAAATCATTTGCACCGTTGCACCGGCGCTGGGCCGCTGCCTTCTCCCGTGCGAAGACCGACCCGGAGCGGCCTATGGAATATCATGACAAGGTCCTGAAGTGCTCGGAATGCGGGGCTGAGTTCGTTTTCACCGCCGGTGAGCAGATGTTTTTCGCCGACAAGGGTTTCAAAAACGAACCTAAGCGATGCAAGGGTTGTAAAGCCACACGCGTCCAGGGAAGTAACGGCTCAGGGAATGGAGCCGGCGTGCAAAGGGTCGAGACCAAGACCGTTTGCTCGCAGTGCGGGAAAGAGACGACGGTCCCTTTCAAGCCCACTCAGGGGCGTCCGGTTTACTGCCGCGAGTGCTTTCAACAGCGACGCGGCGGGATGACCGCGCAGAACGCTACGGCGTAAGCTCCCCAAGACGGCGCCACAACGCACCGTTTTGATCCGGCCGAAACGCCGTCCGCTACAGAACCGAGAAAAGCCTGAAGTGCTGCGGCTTAAATCGCGTCGAGTGTGAGACGCGATGATCCGATTACAAAACTTGCGCCCGGCTCGAGCCGGACCACGGAGATGCGTTCGCCTTCGACGTACGTGCCGTTCGTCGAACGCAGGTCGTGCAACAGAATGCCATCCGGTCTGATCTCGATTGCACAGTGTGATCGAGAGACCTGACCATCCTCGATCTCCATATCTGCGCCGCCGCCCATTCTTCCGATCATGGTCAGCGCCCGCGTCAATTCGAGTTCTTTATCCCGGGACGGACCATCTGCGACGCGAACCTTTAGCGTTTGAGTCGCCACGTCCGAGCGGCTCGCTTGAATCGCTGGATCGCGCAAGCCGATCGCTGCTGGCATTGCGCGAGCCTTGGGTCCGGGTACAGGGACCGTGCTTACGCCTCGCTTTGAGCGTGCCGCGGCGGTCGAAACCGATAAGTCGCACATCCAGCACTTCACGGAAGGTTGTTTCGCTTCTTCTTCGGTCAGTTTTAACGAGGTACCGCAGCCTGGGCATTCGATGCGCATAAGACAATTTTAACAATTAGCGGCAGGGCGCCATCGCCGTTTGTCGAACGAGTTGCCAAGTCGCCAAAGGCCCACAAGCCGAGCACTCTAGCAGTTGCCATCGGGCAAGATGCGTGCCAGCTTTCGCAGCGCGATCCACGTCCAACTTGTGCAGAATATCTTCGATCAAACACCACTTCGTGAGGCCAGACCTGGAACAGATTCGCCCCCACGAACGCCGTGAAAAAATATGCGAGGACATAAATCCACACCAGCACGGCCGCGAAAGCCAAGATCGCGAAAGACCTCCACAACGGATGTGCCATTCGCCATCCCACTTCATTGAATATCGATCCGTGTTTGCCGGCAGAGTTGTTCCGAAGTGCTGTTCTACTGAATATCCGTCCGGCAGCTGGATGTTTGCGATTTCGTCTTTCATCTTCAGAATGGCGTACACCGGGCTTTCAATTTCTCCTGCCAGATCGCCCGTCACGTAAACGACCGTCCGAATGTTTTTGTGAAAGACACTCGTATCGATCGTCGTTTGGTTGACGCGAAGTGACTTCGCTCAACGAAGTTTGGCCCTCCCGGAGTAGCCGGGTAATCTCAGATTGTCGAGCTCTTGCACGGCGGAACGATCGGGGCGTGACACTTCCGCGTTCAGCGAAATTCGTCTGGTTTCTTGAAGAGTTGCGCAAGGCTCGCTCAGTAGGGCTCGTTCAGTTGACCAGCGTTCTTAAGCGAGCCTAAGATTATTGGTGGTGAGGCTCCGCAATCGCATGGATGAAAAAGTAGTCCGGGATTATCTTGGCCGCGCTCTCGGGTGGGGCGAGGCGCATGTCGACTGGAAGAAAGCCCTTGAAAGCATTCCAGCCAAGGATCGTGGCAAGCGGCCGAAGGGCGCCGAGCATTCGCTGTGGGAATTGCTTGAACATATGCGGCTGGCGACATGGGACATTCTCGAATTCAGTCGCGACCCGAAGCACAAATCTCCCGATTGGCCAGCGGGATATTGGCCGAAAAAGCCGGAACCGCCGAGCGCAGCGGCGTGGGGAAAAAGCGTCAAGGAGTTGGATCAGCATCTCGAGGAAATGCGCAGGTTTGTAAACGATCCGAAGACGGATTTGCTTGCGCCGATTCCCGGCGGGTCGGGGCAGACGATTCTGCGCGAAGCTTTGCTGATCGCGGATCACAACGCTTACCATTTGGGTCAGCTTGTGCTCGTGAGAAAGCTCCTGGGTTGCTGGCCAAAAACGTAAGTTGCAGTTCGGGTTTCGCAGCCAAAGCTGTGCAACCGTATGATGGGTGTGCGTAGAGATTTCATATGGTATCCAGGGGACACGCAATGATTCGGGAACATGCACTGGCAGAATCGAGTGCGCAGGCCGAAGCGCAAGAGCGCGCCTGGGATTCTTTCCGCCGATGGGGATATCTTCAGGCCAATCTTGATCCGCTCGGCGATCTGGAGCCGGTTCCGATGCCGGAGCTGGATGCAACCGGAGCCGAGGCCGAAGCAGCGCGGCGGGTCTATTGCGGCAGCATCGGCGCGGAGTTCATGCACATCCCGGACCGCGAAAAGCGGCGATGGGTGCAAGAGCACATGGAATCGGAAGCGATCGAGCCGGACCGTCCGCGAATTTTGGATTTGTTGGTTCGCGCGGAAATTTTCGAGCAGGTGCTGCAAACGCGTTATCTGGGCACGAAGCGATATTCGCTGGAAGGCGAGTGCGCGCTTTTGCCGCTCCTCGATTCGATTTTGACGGCGGCAGCCGAGAACGGCGCCGAAAAGGGCATGCTGGCGATGAGCCATCGCGGGCGGCTGAACGTAATGGTGCACACCGTCGGACGCGCAGCAGCGGAAGTATTCGCACGATTCGAGGACGTGGATCCGCGCAGCACGATGGGCAGCGGCGACGTGAAGTATCACATGGGCGCGACCGGCGATTTTCACGCGGCAAACGGCCAGACGCTGAGCATCCACCTGGTTTCAAATCCGAGCCATCTTGAAGCCGTCGATCCGGTGTTGATGGGGCGCACGCGTGCGAAGCAGATGCGTCGCGGCGAAACTGGGCGAAAGAAAGTCGTCGCGATCGCGATGCATGGCGATGCGGCGTTCGCAGGCCAGGGCGTTTGCGCGGAAACATTGAATATGGCGAACGTGCAGGGATTCAGCGTCGGCGGATCGCTGCATATCATCGTCAATAATTTGATCGGATTCACGACGGTGCCGCGCGATAGCGTATCGTCGCGATTTTCCTCCGATCTAGCGAAGCGAATGGCTGTCCCGATTTTCCACGTGAATGCTGAGGACCCCGACGCCGTGGTGCGCGTGGGGCGCATGGCGCTGGAATATCGCTATGCGTTTTCGTCGCCGGTGGTGATCGATTTGATTGGTTATCGCCGTCACGGCCACAGCGAAGTCGACGATCCTACGATCACCCAGCCGTTGCGCTACCGAAAAATTGAGGCGCATCCGCCGATGTACCAGACTTATGCTGAAAAACATGGCCTCGATGCCGCGTCCATCGTTCAGCAGGCCAAAGACGATCTCGACGCTGCGCAAAAGGAAGCAAAGGAAATCGAAGAGCGCCCCGTGATGCGCCGATTGCCGCGCTACTGGAGCGGATTCAAGGGCGGGCGCTACGATAGGTCGTACGAAGTCGATACGGCTGCACCGGAAGAAACGCTCGCGGCGGTCGGCGAATCGCTGATCACCTATCCGGACGGTTTCCACATTCACCCGAAGGTGAAGAAGCTGCTCGAACAGCGCCTCGAAATGGCCCAGGGCAAGCGCGCGATCGATTACGGCATGGCGGAAGCTCTAGCATTTGGTTCTTTGCTACTACAGGGCGTACCGGTGCGACTCTCCGGCCAAGATAGCCGCCGGGGAACGTTCAATCAGCGTCACGCCGCGCTGATCGACACGGAAACGGAAGAAGAATTTGTTCCGCTCGAACACATGGCGCCCGATCAGGCGTGGTTCGAGGTCTACAACTCGCCGTTATCCGAAGCGGGCGTGCTCGGTTTCGAATACGGCTTCAGCCGCGATTTTCCCGAAGCGCTCGTTTTGTGGGAGGCGCAGTTCGGCGACTTCGCCAACGGCGCACAGATCATCATCGATCAATTCATCGTCGCGAGCGAGGATAAGTGGAATTTGCTCTCGGGAGTCGTGATGCTGTTGCCGCACGGCTACGAGGGCCAAGGCCCCGAACATTCCAGTGCGCGCATCGAGCGTTTTCTCCAGTTGGCCGCGCGCGACAACATTCAGATTTGCCAGCCTTCGACCGCCGCACAGTATTTTCATATGCTGCGCAGGCAGGCCACACGTATGTGGCGCAAGCCTCTGATCATCTTCACCCCGAAAAGCATGTTGCGCCATCCGGCGGCCTCTTCACAATTGGCCGATTTCACCAGCGGACGTTTCTACAACGTGATTGCCGATCGCGGCGACGGCTCCGCGCAACGCGTTTTGCTGTGCACCGGGAAAATAGGGCACGAACTCGTCGCCGAGCGCAAGCGGCGCCAGGACACGTCGCACGCGATTGTATTTGTGGAGCAGCTCTATCCATTTCCGGAGGCCGAGCTTACGGCCGAGATGGATCGCCACGCGAGCGCGACGGAATTTGTCTGGGTGCAGGAAGAGCCGGGGAACATGGGCGCTCGCGAATTCATCGTTCCGCAATTGCAGCGGCTCTCGCGCGGACGCCCGGTGCTTTCGGTGAATCGCTCGGAGAGCGCAAGCCCGTCGACGGGATCGCACAAGGCACACGAGATGGAGCAGAAGACGCTGCTCACGCTGGCTTTTGGTGTGTAGATTTCCGGATCAGCGTCAGACCCGCGAAAAAATCAGGCTGTTGCCGCGCGAAGTCGTGGTTTCCAGCTGGTTCGACGAAAAACCTGCGTTGCGAAACATCTGATCGTATTCCGTGAAGGTGTAGGCGTCCCCGCCCGGGGTCATCCCCAGCATCATCATGCTGAAGCTCGCTGCGCGTTTGGGCGTGACGCGGTCGGGATTCGGCACCCAATCCATTGTGACGAGCGTGCCTTGCGGTGAAATCGCCTTGCGAATTTTGCGGAGTAGACCTTCGTTCGTCGGCGCGTCGTAGTGATGCAAGAAATTGGTCAGCAAAATGACATCGTAGCCTTCTCCGAACTCAACATCAAACGCGCTGCCCGGCAACCGGTGATAGCGCTGCGTTATGTCTGCGACCTTTGCGTTTTCCGCAGCAACTTCCAGGACCTGGGGCCAATCCTGCGCGAAAATCTCGGCATTCGGGTTTCGCTTCGCCACGGTGATTCCGAACATGCCGTGACCCGCCGCGATGTCGAGCACTTTCCATTTCTGTGCCGAGTCAGCGTGAATCGCGCTCGCGATTTCTTCCGCAACGGGAATGGTCAATGGAGCCATGGAGCGCGCGAAATCGACCCAGATCGGATTCTCGTGCGAGACGGAACCCTCGCCCTGGCCCATCGGCGGACGGCCCGTTCGAATCGTTTCCGTGAGGTGCATGAACGTGTCGACCGTTTCCGGCAGCGCGAGAAAACCGGAAGACGTGCCCTGGTAATCGGGCGAGCGGCGATCGAGAAATTTTGTCGATTCGATCGTAAGGCCGTAGCGGCCTTCTGTCTTCGTCAGAAAGCCGATGATCGTGAGGTAGTCGCAGAGAATGCGGATGCCGCGCTCGGTGCCTCGGCATCGTTTCGCCAGCGGCGCGACGGTATCGGCCCCTTGGCCGATGGCGGTGAAGAGATCGAGTTCGATTGCCGCTTTCAGCGCGGCGGTATTCTGGTACGCGTTCAACGTTTCATAGACGAGCCCTGCGTTCGCTCGCGCGGGACCTGGTTGCATGGACATCGTTGCTCGCGATCCTCTATTTCGATGGTTTCTGTGAATTTTCGACCCAGCACCAATGAACGAATAGCCGCGTAAAACGTGTAGCCACAAAAGCGGGCACGTCCTGCTCGTTGAGCTTCTTGAAATCAAACTGAATGTGGCCATCGGATGATACGGTCCCCAGCAGAAAGCCGTAAACATTGGTTTGGGCCGCATTCGCCTCGGATGCTTCGGCGGGCAACGCATAGCGCTCGGCGCCCGCGGTCCCGATGATCCAGCCCGGCAGGATGCCCCCGTGCGTGCGCCAATATTCCGTCTTGAACGTCCCGTCCATGAAGTAGTGCGAGTGGCTCGCGAGAATGTAAACGTTCTTGTGCGCTTTGTTCTGCACATCGAGAAGATCGGTGTAGACGCGATGGCCGCTCTCGGTGCCTAACTCGGTTTGATTCATGCTGTGATTTTTCGAAATGCTTTCGGGCAGCGCTTCGTGCATGCCGGCGACGATCGTTAGAATCTGCGGATCGGCCGAATCGCTCCGGAGGACCTTCTCGAACCACGCCAGCTGTTCCGGATCGAAATCCGATGCGCCGTTATCCATCGCGATGAAATCGACGCCATTTTGAATCCAGTGATAGTACGAATGCACTTCCGTGTCCGCGGGATCGTCGTGAAGGCGTTGCGCTCGCACATTCGGCCTATCGAGCCAGCGATGAAATGTAGCCAGATATTCTTGATGTGTTTTCGGTTTGATCAGGTCGTGGTTGCCGGTCGAAAGATATACGGGTAACAACCCAAATAAATCGAGCTGATTCAAGATGAAGTCTTGCCACGCCATCGCATGGTATTCGGGCAGAGTGATCGGGTTCCTGACGTATTCGGGCTGGTGCGCGATGTCCTCATCGATTCCGAAGATTTTTCTAAAATCGCCGAGGTGCCAATAAAATGACGCGCCGCTGGCTTTCACTCCGGCTGCGATCGCGGGCATCACGACGTCTCCGCAATTCCGTGAGTCTCCGGAGACCGCGAATTTCCACGACTTCAACTGAGCGCACGCCGGTCGCAGAGCCAGAATGACGGCTGAGAGAATTCCGAGAATACGCAGCGCTCTTTTCATCCGAGTCCTGTAACCATAAACAACGAACGACATTCTCCCGCGCCACTGGGT
>Ga0335078_10000627_pt1 | contig 54449 bp, 41 predicted proteins | sample Lox_Sample_32_FD_206711 | JGI IMG/M metagenome (GOLD analysis project Ga0335078, IMG submission 206711) | Soil microbial communities from Loxahatchee National Wildlife Refuge, Florida, United States - Lox_Sample_3.2 | ecosystem: Environmental > Terrestrial > Soil > Wetlands | place: USA... | reverse complement strand
CGAGTGGGAAAGTGATGTACCTGAACAGCGGTGGCGCCGCCATGGTGGGCTTGACTCCGGAGGAAGCCATCGGGATGGAGATTTCCCAGTTCCATACTGAAGAAGCCTGGCGGAAACTCGAACCTACAATTCCAGCTCTTCTCGAGACCGGCCGCTACGGTTGCGAAAGTCAACTGAGACATTTCAAAACTGGAGCGCTGGTGAGTGTCCTGCTGGACTCCTTCGTTGTGCGAAAGACCGAGACGGGTGAGATTCTCAACATCGCGGCCATCATGCGGGATGTCACCGAGCGCAAACAAAATGAAGAGGCGTTGCGCACGTCGGAGGAGCGTTTCCGGATCGCTGCCGAAAACGCCAGCGATCAGACCTTCGATTGCGACTTGCAAACCGGAATCACGCAGGTTTTCGGACGGCATGCGGTGCTGGGGGACAGGCCGGCGCCGCGATCCTTTGAAGCCTGGAAAAGCTTGGTGCATCCCGACGACCTGCCTCACATGCTCGAAGCGCTCCAGAGGCACATTGAAAGCGGCGAGCGCTACGTAGGGGAGTATCGGGTGCTGGGAGAAAGCGGAAAGGTCTTCCACTATTCGCTGCGCGCGCAAGTGATTCGCAATGCGGCCAGCCAGCCGGCGCGCTGGGTGGGCCTGGTGAACGACATTACGGAAGAGAAGAAGAGCGGCGAGGCCATTGCGCAGCTGGCCGCAATCGTTCAGTCGTCGGACGACGCGATCGTAGGCATCAGCTTGGAAGGAACCATTCTGACTTGGAACAGCGGCGCCGAGAAAATGCTCGGCTACGCATCCGGGCAAGCGATCGGTACGCCAGCCTCGATGCTGTTAGCCGAGACGGAGCGTTTCTCCGAAATTCTGGCGCGATGCCTGCGTGGTGAAGTGAGCCGGTTCGATCAAACGTTCCTGGTGCGGAAAACCGGCGATGCGCTGCCGGTCTCGCTAACGGTTTCTCCCATCCGCGACAAAACTTGCGAAATCACGGGCCTGGCGGCGATCGCGCGCGATATGAGCGCGCAAGTAAAGGCCGAACACGAGCTTGCCTATCAGGCGCGGCACGATCATTTGACCGGACTTCCGAATCGGCTCATGCTAGCGGACCGCCTGGAGGCGAGCATCCAACGTGCCCGTTCCCAAGGCCTAATGGCGGCCGTCGTCTATCTGGACCTGGATGGCTTCAAGCTGGTAAACGACACGTTGGGTCATGAAGCCGGAGACCTGTTACTGCAACAAGTCACCGATCGGCTGCGGAGGTGCGTCCGAGAGCCGGACACGCTGGCGCGCATGGGCGGCGACGAGTTCATGGTGGTACTGAACCAGGTCCGCGACGATCGGGTCGCGCTGGCGATCGCCGAACGTCTGGCCGACGCACTCCGCAAACCTTTCTGGATTGAGGAACGCGAGCTCTTCCTGACCGCCAGCGTTGGCATCAGCATGTATCCTCGCGACGGCGCCGATGTCAGTACTTTGCAGCGAAACGCCGACGCTGCTATGTACCAGGCTAAGCATACCGGCAAGGATCGCGTGCTCTTCTTCACGCCGCTGATGCGGGACAGCTTTCTCGAACGGCTGGAGCTGGAAACGGACCTACGGCATGCGCTCGATAATCGCGAATTCGTGCTTTACTTCCAGCCCATCTGCGAATCGGGGCGTTGCCGTCAGACGGCCTTCGAGGCCCTGGTGCGATGGAAGCATCCCGTGCGCGGGCTGGTTTCGCCGGACAAATTTATACCGGTCACCGAGGAGACCGGGCTGATCATCCGGCTGGGGGCGTGGGTGTTGGGCGAAGCTTGCCGGGAATGCCGGCGCTGGCAGGATCAAGGACTCCAGTCGGTCCGCGTTGCGGTGAATGTCTCTCCGCTCGAATTCACGCGTGCGAATTTCGTCGACAGTGTTCTCGGCTCCATCGACGCCGTCGGGTTGCCCGGCGAACTGCTCGAGTTGGAGCTCACCGAGGGCATGTTGATGCGAGATATCGAGGGGTCCATTCGAAAAATGGCACGGCTGCGCGAGCGCGGCATCCGTATTTCCATTGACGACTTCGGAACCGGATACTCGTCTCTCGGCTACCTGCCGCGCCTGCCCGTGGACACGTTGAAAATCGATCGCAGCTTTGTCGCGGAGCTGGGGGTGAACAGCGCGGCGCATTCTCTGATCGAGGGAATCATTTCGCTCGCGCACAGTATCGGAAAACGCGTCATCGTGGAGGGTGTCGAGACCGACTGGCAGCTCGATACGCTCCGCCAACTCGGCGCCGACGAAGTTCAGGGATACCTACTCGGACGCCCCGCGCCGCTGGACGATTTCGGCCATATCCGTCTTCTAGACAAGCAAGCGGACCGCGTTGGCAGAGACCTTGCGCTACTCGAACAGGTGTCGCGCTGACGCTTCGACCCGAGCCGGAACAGGCGCGGCATGGTGAGAACACCCACTGCGCGTCACGCTAAGATGGGATTGCCTCGTCCCCCGTCGTGATCCATCCTGCCATCCGTGACCTTCTGGAATCGCTCAGCCGCGAACCTGCATTCCAGGAAATCGTTAGCCGGCTCAACCGCGACCCTTCCTCGCGTCTGTCGCTCTCCGGCGTAACCACCACCGCTAAAGCGCTGTACCTGGTGCTGCTGTGGCAGTTGACGGAGCGCAATCTCATCGTGGTGGTGGATGGCAACAAGGAAGCCGAGGCGCTCGGCGAACTGGTGGCCACCTTCTTCGATCTTCTGGTTACCTCTGAATTTCCGAAGCCGCAGACTATCCCCGGCCTGGACGTGCTTCCGTGGCAGCGTTTGTCGCCGCACAGTGAAATCAGCGAACAGCGCGCCGTCGGGCTATGGCGTCTGGCGTCCCACCGGACCACCATTACCATCACCCCGGTGGCTTCGGCGCTGCTGCGCACCGAGGCGGCCGAATTCTACCGGCAATTGGCCCTCACCATCCGGGCCGGCGAGGAAGTGCCGCTCGAAGATCTACTGGCGCATCTTGAAAGCATTGGCTATGAAAAGCGCGATCCGGTGGAGATGGTCGGGGAGTACGCGCTGCGCGGCGGCATTCTCGACATTTTCCCCGCCGAGGCGGCGAAGCCGATCCGTATCGAGCTGTTCGGCGATCTGGTGGAGTCGATCCGCCGCTTCGATGTGGAGACCCAGCGCTCAGTGCTGAGGATCAACGACGCCACGCTCCTGCCGCTGGCTGAGTATCCGAAATCACGCGCGGTGCTTCAGGCAATCGCGGAGGAGGCCGAGGTGCCGACTCCCGGCGACGCGTTCGCGGGCTGGGAATTTTTCGTGCCGCTGGCGAGACCGCGCACTGAATCGCTGTTTTCGCTCGCCAAGAATCCGCTGGTTGTGCTGGATGAGCCGGAGCAGATCGCCTCCGCCGCGGGACGTTTATGGAAACGTCTGGAAGAAAGCGACCGGCCATTTCCTGCAGCGGCGGAAAAGAATTTCTACCAATGGCCGGAGCTGCACGCGACGCTGCAATCGAAGGCGGAAGTCGCGCTGCGCGAGCTCGAGCTGATCACAGGGTCGCCCGCCGAGGAACCCGCACCGGTCTTGTCATCGCGTCCCTCCCTGGCATTCCACGGCAACGTGCAGGCGGCCATCGCCGAAGCGCGCAACCTGGTGGAGCAAGGCTACCGCGTGATTTTCTTCGCGCAATCGAGCGGCGAGCTCGAGCGCCTGGCGGACATTTTCCAGGAATATTCGGTGCCGTTCCAGCTGGGGCTCGACCCCGCCGATGCCACGCGTCCTTACCTGGCGGAACGATCCTACGTAGCCGGAACCGCGGCGAGCACACTGCTCGCCAAAGGTCTGGTGCGCCGCGGCGTCGTTTTTACGGAGTCGCGCGTCGCGCTGTTCGGCTCCGAAGACCTGTTCGACACCTCCGACCTGATCGCGAGACCGGGTCCGGCCGGCAAATCGCAGCTCGCGGCCTTCACCAACGACCTGGCCGATCTGAAGCCCGGCGACTTCGTCGTGCACGTCACGCACGGCATCGGGAAATTTCTCGGCACCCGTGAGATCGCGCAGGGCGAGAACAAGGGCGACTTCATGTTGATCGAGTATGCCGCCGACGCGAAACTGTATGTTCCGCTGACGAGGCTCGATCTGATCCAGAAATATCGCGGCGCGGGCGAGGGGGCCGCTCCGCCGCTCGACCGGCTGGGCGGTGTCACCTGGGAACGCACCAAGTCGCGCGTCAAGGCCCGCATGCGCGACATGGCCGACGAGTTGCTGAAACTCTACGCACAGCGGCGCATGGCCGAAGGCTTCGCATTCTCGCATGACAGCAACTGGCAGCGCGAGTTCGAGGACGCTTTCGAATTCAACGAGACCAAGGATCAGCTCGCCGCCATCAAGCAAATCAAAAAGGACATGGAGAGCGAACATCCCATGGACCGGCTGCTATGCGGCGACGTCGGCTACGGCAAGACGGAAGTTGCCATGCGCGCCACATTCAAGGCGCTGGGCGACGGCAAACAAGTTGCGATTCTTGCGCCCACGACGGTGCTCGCCTATCAGCACTACGAGACTTTCAAGCGCCGGTTCGCGGCCTTTCCAGTGAAGGTGGAGATGCTGAGCCGCTTCCGCGACAAGAAGGAAATCGAAAAAACCCTCGGCGAACTGGCCGAGGGCAAGGTCGACATCGTGATCGGAACGCATCGCATCCTCTCGAAGGACGTTCAGTTTCACGACCTTGGCCTACTGGTGGTGGACGAAGAACAGCGCTTCGGCGTGCGCCACAAGGAGCGGATCAAGCAGCTCAAACACAACGTGGACGTGCTCACCATGAGCGCGACGCCGATCCCGCGAACGCTGCACATGTCGCTGGTGGGGCTGCGCGACATGTCGGTAATCGAGACGCCGCCCAAGGATCGCCTCGCGATCCAGACCGTGGTTGCGCACTTCGACACGGGATTGATCAAGACCGCGATCGAACAGGAGCTGAGCCGCGGCGGCCAGGTCTACTTCATCCACAACCGTGTCGACAGCATTTATTCGCGCGCGGCCGAGATCCAGGAGCTGGTGCCGAACGTTCGCGTCGGCGTTGGGCATGGGCAAATGGGCGAGGCCGCTTTGGAGAAGGCCCTGCTCGGTTTCATGCGTCACGATTTCGATGTGTTCGTGTGCACCACCATCGCCGAAAACGGCCTGGACATTCCACTCGCGAACACCATGATCATCGAGCATGCCGAGCGCTATGGTTTATCCGAACTCTACCAGCTTCGGGGCCGCGTGGGGCGGTCAAATCGAAGAGCGTATGCGTATCTGCTGGTCCCCGCCGATACGGAGCTGAGCGAGATCGCGCGGAAAAGGCTTGCGGCGCTGAAGGAATTTAGCGACCTGGGCGCCGGTTTCAAGATCGCGGCACTCGATCTGGAGCTGCGAGGCGCGGGTAATATTCTGGGCGGCGAGCAGCACGGACACATCGGGGCGGTCGGCTTCGACACCTACATCAGCCTGCTCGAACAGACGGTTCATGAGCTGAAAGGCGAAGAAGCGCCGCTCGAAGTGCATTCAACGCTCAACCTCGGCTTGGATATCCGCATCCCGGTCGAGTACATTTCAGACGACCAGCAGCGCCTGAGAGCCTACAAGCGCATCGCCGATGCATCGTCGCAGGAAGTCGCCGCGGAGCTGCTGGTGGAACTCGAAGATCGGTACGGTCCGGCGCCGGAGGCGGTCCGCAGCCTGCTGAAATTCTCGGTGCTAAAGAGCTCGGCTCAGAAGCTCGGGATCGAAGCCATCGATCGGCGGCAAGGCGCGCTGAACGTCAAGTTCCACAAGGATGCCCGTATTGACCCGGCGCGCTTGATGAATCTGGTAACGTCCAACGAAGGCGCGCAGTTCACACCCGCAGGTGTGCTGCGCCTCCCCATGGACGGTGCCGGAGGCGCAGGCAAAGTGCTGGATGTGCTCGAAGAACATTTGGCGCAGTTGCTGGCGCCTCAGCAGCAAGCGACCTGAATCAGATTTTCTAAACGGACATAGCTCGCTTCCATCCCGCCCTCCATGCCGGTCGCGAGCATTTGCGCGCGCGTAGCGGCGTCGGGAAGATTCATGCGCATGGTCATCAGCGTGCCGTCGCCGTCCGGCTCGAAAATCGTTTCGACCCGATTGTCGGGCGTCGGGCCGGGCAAATGCATCCTTTCCACGTGCACGATTCTGCGGTACGGCTCCAGCACGAGGAACTCGCCAGTCAGGTAGAAGCTGCCGCGCTTTGGATTGCTCCACTCATAGCGGATTTTCCCGCCCGGCCGAGCCTCGTTGATGCAAACGGGCATGCTCCAGCCCTCCGGACCCAGCATCCATTTCTGAACCAGTTCCGGCTCGGTGTGAGCACGAAATACTAGTTCGGGAGACGCGGCGAAGCGTCTGGTGATTACGATCTGGGTGTCACCTTCTGTTTTCAAAACCAATTTGTTCATTGCTTTTCCTTTCTATTGCTCGACTTTGTATCTGCGGATTTTATGTCTGCGAGAACCTGATCCAGCCGCTCGTAGTTTCTTGCCAGAGCTTTTCGAAGCATGGCAAGCCATTGATCGATCGCATCCACGCCGTCTTTGGAAAGCCGGCAAGGACGTTTTGTACCCTCCACGCGCCGGACAATCAGCCCAGCCTGTTCGAGCACCTTCAAGTGCCGGGAAATAGCCGGCTGCGTGATGTCGAAAGGCTCCGCCAGTTCGAGAACGGTTGCCTCCCCGTTGGCGAGCCGAGCGAGAATGGCGCGGCGCGTCGGATCGGCGAGAGCGGAGAAGGCGGCGTCTAGATTCGGCATCATCTATAACATATATGTTATATAACCGATGCGTTATCGTCAAGAGTCTTTTCGACGCTGGGATTTTGAGTCGCGGCACGAGCTAGCATCGACATAACGCCTCTATGCGCTGGTTGGAAAACGCTCTTCAGGATGTGCGCTTCACGCTCCGGATGGCGCGGCACAATCCCGGATTCACCGCATTGGCCGTGTTGTCGCTTATCGCCGGAATCGGCGGGACGGTCGCGATTTTCAGCGTTGTCAAGGCGGTTGTCGTCAACCAACTGCCTTACAGGAATCCTGATCGAATCATGGCGCTGTCTGAAACTGGAACATCCGGGCAGCCGAGCGAGTTTGCGGGCGGTTGGATGGCCGAGCAATGGCGGACCCGCGCGCATTCTTTCGAAAGCATCTCGCTGTACGGTGACGGTCAACGCGTTTTGATCGAAGATGGGCGTGCGGAAGTTCTTCGCGGCCTGCGCGTGAGCCACGACTTTTTCAAAACGCTCGGTGTGCGTTTACTTCTTGGCCGAGCCTTTCAACCTCCCGACGACGTTTGGCCGCGCAACAACGTCGTGATTCTCAGCTACGGCCTGTGGATGAGCAGATTCGGCGGAGATCCCCGCATCGTAGGACGAGTTCTCAATCTCAGCACGGAGATGTATCGCGTAATCGGAGTGCTGCCGGCCGACTTTTATCCGCTGCGCATGAGCAATCCGGCGGAGCGGCCAGCCATCTTCATGCCGCTCGGCTACGATCCCACGCAGGCCAGCACATGCCGGGGCTGCTTCGGAGGAAGCGCGATCGGACGGTTGAGCCCGGGCGTCGGGCTGCAACAAGCGCGCGCGGAACTGAACGGGATCATGAAAGAAATGGCACGCGACGATCCAGCGAATTATGCGCCGGAAACTTCCGTGCTGGTCGAGCCGCTGCGCCATCGCGTCGCCGGCTCCATCCAAACCGAGCTCTGGGCTCTGATGGCCGCAGTGGTACTGGTGCTTCTAATCGCGTGCGCGAACATTGCGAACATGATGCTGGCCCGCGCAACTGGCCGCACGAAAGAGATTGCGATTCGGACTGCGCTCGGCTGCAGTGCCTAGCGCCTGGCCAGCCAACTGCTCACCGAGAGCCTGCTTCTATCGGTTATCGGCGGCGCGGCGGGCACGCTTCTGGCGGGGCAAGGGATTCCAGTCCTGAAGACTCTTGCGCCGAGGGAGCTGCCTCGCCTCGACGAAGTTCACATTGACGCCACCGTCGTACTTTTCGCTATCGGACTCAGTGTGTTGACGGGTCTGCTCTTCGGCATCGCTCCTGCCATCGGCGCGGCCGCCGCACAATCCCGAGTGAAACTATCCTTCCGAACCGGGTTACGGAGTGCCCTTGTCGTGAGCGAAGTGGCGGTGGCTTTCGTGCTCGCACTCGAAACAGGCCTGCTGACGAAGAGTTTTCTAAGACTAAGCGGCGTTGACGCAGGGTTCGATCCCCGTTCCGTCTTTACTCTGACCCTGACACTGACTGGTGAGCGATACGAGACGCAAGAAGCGACGCTCGAATACTATCGGCGGGTACGCGAGAACATCCGCGCGGTGCCCGGCGTTGTCAGCGTTGCGATGGTAGACAACGTCCCGCTGAGCCATACCGATCCGGAAACAGTGCGCATCGAAGGCGCACCCGGCGTAAGCGATTCCGAAGCGCCGAGCGTCGACGTGTTCCGGTCTTCGCCCGATTATTTCCGCGTCCTGAAGATTCCATTGAAGCGCGGCCGATTCTTCACCGATCAGGATCGTCCGGGCACACCTCTGGTGGCGATCGTCAGCGAATCGGTCGCGAAGTCATGGTTTGCGGGCTCAGATCCCATCGGCCGACGGATTCAACTCGGCCCTCAACAGAATCCCGGTCCATGGTTCACCATTGTTGGGGTTGTGGGCGACGTTCGCAACGTCGGATACGATCAAGCGCCCGACCGGGCGATTTATCTTCCGCATGCCATCAATACCGACCACTACACGCGCCTATTGGTCCGCACCACCGGTGACCCTAGGCGTTTCGAGCGGCCCATCCGCGCCGCGATCCTGGACGTCGATCCGTTGCAAGCGGTTTTTCATGTCCAATCCATGGACGACTATGTCGCGTCGTCGCTCGCCTATCGATCGTTCACGCTGACACTGATCGGGCTGTTCGGAACGTTCGCAGTGCTGCTGGCAGGCATGGGCATCTACGGCGTGATCTCGTACCTCGTAGGACTGCGGACACGAGAAGTCGGCATTCGGATGGCCTTAGGGGCCGAACGTTTCGCGATTGTGAGGCTGATTTTCCGCGACGTGTTTATGCTGCTCGCCTTTGGGCTCGCCGGCGGATTCGTGGCCGCTCTGGCTCTCTCCCCCGTTCTGTCGCATCTCTTGTTCGAAGTTCGTCCCACGGACCTTACAACGTCGGCGAGCGTGGCGGCGATCCTGGCCCTGGTGGCTTTACTGGCAGGATACTTACCCGCGGGCCGCGCCGCTGCCATAGATCCCGTTCACGCGCTCCGCTCGGAATGATTGGGAATCGGTACTAGAACCGCGCAAACCATCGCTCCGTTGTTGCCATGAACGTTGGCCTGATACGTTCGAGCCAGTCGAGTAACGGTTAGAGAACACGAAGGACGGACGTGAAGACTATTTCTTATGCTCTAGGATTTTTGGCGCTTGCCGGGTGCCTATCCGCCGATGAAATTACCGGCGGGACAGTAACCGGCGGAAGCGCGATGACAGCGGGCGGAACCTTCGTGCTGCTGAACACGCCGCTGGACAACCCGTTCGGCCCACCGGATAGCGTCGACAAGAACAATTTTCAGAGTCCCGACTTGTTTGCGTTCGACGAAAGCACGACGACGCTGCTATCGAATCTAATCGTGAACATCGGCGCGAGCCCAATTGCCGCCGGAACAGAGATATCGAGCGAATATGTTTTCTTCGACCCGGGACCCACTCAGCACCTCACGGGCACGGTAACATTCGGCACCGACGTTCTCGGCGTAATCACCAGCACGAAGGACTTGGCTGCAAGCGATTTTCTCGGAGCACCCGGGGTGAACTACTTAGATCCGGCGAATCGAGGATTGGAAGCTGGTGATTCCGTCACCATCAGCGCGCCCAATCAGATCACGGTCGATTTCACCGCGAGTTCGCCGGGGGACTATATCCGAGTGATCACCGCGGGACCGGCGCCCGCAGTGCCGGAACCGGGGACGCTGGGCTTCGTCGCGAGCGGGATGATCGGACTAGTATTACTTCGTCGGCGCCAGCGGGCCTAGTCGCAGTCGTCACTTCGGAGGCAAGCGACGCCGCTGTTACAATCGAAGCTTGCAATGCGTGTTCCCGTCCCCGTTCGATGGATTGCCCTCACCGTCTTCGTTCTCTCCGCGGTACTGAATTATCTCGATCGGCAGATCCTGGCCACGATGGCCGAAGTCTGGACTTCACGGCATGATTTCGCGTTCACGCCCAGCGACTACGGCCACCTGGTTCAGTATTTCTCCATCGCCTACGCCGCGACGGCGTTGTTCATCGGCTCGTTCATCGATCGCGTTGGTTTAAATAAAGGCGCCACGCTGTCGGTGGCCGTATGGGGCATCGCGAGCTTCGGCTCCGGCATGTCGCACAGTGTGGAGCAGCTGCTGTTCTGGCGCATCGTACTGGGCGCCGCGGAGGCGAGTGGCGTCACAGCCGTAGGAAAAGCAGTCAGTTTGTATCTGTATCCCAAAGAGCAAGCCGTCGGACAAGCCATGGGACAGCTCGGCTTGAGTCTGGGAGCCGGACTTGCACCCGGATTCGCCATTTACTTCGCCTACCAACACGATTGGCGCTGGACGTTTTACGCGGTCGGCATCATGAGCTTCGCTTGGATTCCTATATGGCTGCTGACGTCGCGTGCGATTCCGCCAACGGTGAGCCGGGTGCACACCGCACACAAACATTCGTTTCATTTGCTCAAGGATCCGAAACTCTGGGCGCTGATCGTCGGCAACTTTCTCGCAATGACCGTTTACAGTCTCTGGACCAACTGGTCGCCGCGATATCTGGTACGCATGCATCGCCTCACGCCCGCGCAAACGGCTCACTACACCTGGATCATTCCAATCTGCGGATACTTTGGCGCGATGGTTGGTGGAAGCCTATCCTGGCGCTTCATTCACCGGGGCATGACTCCCGTAGCTGCGCACAAGCGCTCCTGCATGATCGCTGCGTTTCTGTTGCTCGCCACCGCGGCAATCCCGCTGCTGCCGACGCCGTTCCTGGCAACCGTGGGGATGTGCATCAGTTTCTTCCTGGTGGCAAGCTGGAGCACCAATCACTACACGCTGCCCATCGATATCTACGGCCCGTCTCGTTCCGCTTTCGGCGTGAGCGGCCTGATTCTGGGGTACGGCCTGATGCAGTTCGTGGTTTCGGCGCCGGTCGCCTCCATCTCGGATCGCTACGGATTCGCACCTGTGTGCGTCGCGTTCGCATGCATGCCGTTGTGTTCCTACGCCATCGTTCACTGGCTGATTCCTGACGATGCACCCCCGGGTCCGGCCGAGAGCCGCGAGGCCGTTCACATCACTGCCTAGTCTTTTTGCCTATCGCATAGCATTGAAAGGACAGGGGTTCCGGCAGCAACCGGAGTACGGTTACCTTAGACCGGTAACCAATTGGCCTTAGCATCAATCTAATTCACAAGAGGCGGTGCACCGGTTTGCGACGGCCGGTCGCACGGGGTCAAGGAGGAATACGAATGAGAGTCCACTCACCGTATCGATGCGACTACTGTTCGAACATGAAGGGTGAAACCAATCACTGGTGGCTGCGGTCGCCGGATCGGGAACACTTCACGCTGCAGCGCTGGGAGGCCACGCTCGCCGATGTTCCCGGCTACGAACACATCTGCTCGGAATCCTGCGCCGCGAAAGCCCTTTCCAAATGGATGACGCCGTCCGCGGTGCATGTGGCCGCAACCGCGCAAGTAGTAGCGGCGCCGGACGCCCGGCTTCGCACTCAGTAGAATCGCCCGAGCCACTCGGCTACCAACGCCGGCTTCTCGCGACCTTCCACTTCCACCGTCACCAGCCAGGTGACCTCATTGTCCGTAACTTGTTTTGGAGTAAAGCGTCCGCGGATTTTCGCGCCCGCAGGCACTGGCGAGACGAAGCGCAGCTTGTTAAATCCGTAGTTGATGCGCATTTTGAAGTCGCCACGCACCTCGATGGCGCGGCGCGACAACTCGCTGAGTAGCGAAACGGTCAGGAATCCATGCGCTATGGTGGAACCAAACTCGGTCTCGCGTTGCGCGCGCTCCACGTCCACGTGAATCCACTGATGATCGCCGGTCAAATCCGCGAAACGGTTAATCATCTCCTGCGTGACTGGCAACCAGTCGCTGACTCCGACCTCCTGGCCCGTGAGCGAGCGAAGCTCGTCGAGACCATTGATAACTCGTGCTTTCGCCATAGCTAGATTGTTGCGCACTTCCTTGATTCGAGATGGGCGCGCCGGTGCGTGAAAATCCGAAGAATCAAGCTGGCCGTCGAATGCTCACCACCAAGCCGGCTCCGCATTTCCGGCCGCAAGTCGAGCGGACCGAGGAACTATCGATGCTGAAGCTCGCGTCGTTTCGTGCGCGTGCGATCCCCTTCTCGATCGATTTTGCGCTGGCCGGCGGGCTATTCACGTGCTTGATGCTCGGCGCAATCGCGATCACGAAATACGTTCCCGCGTTGCGCGATTGGGACGCCGGCAACCAGGTCCACATCGAGCATGCTCTGGCGTATGGTACATCGGCGCTGGAACCCGGCTTCGGATTCTTACGGTACTTCATGCACCCCAACCGGCAAACGGTTCACGGTCGGATCGCCGAAACAATTATGGTGGAGCAGCCGGGCAGGCTAAGTCGCGATGAGTAACGGTCCCCGGCGCGCGCACCCCGCGTCGCCGCTACTGGATCTTCACCCCCAACAAGTTGGCGATGAAGCTCATCTGATCCACCTGCTGATCGATGACTTTATCCACCGATCCGATGCCGCTGTGGCCGCCCTTAGTGTCGTAGCGCAGCAGGATCGGATTCGTGGAGCCGTTGTCAGCCTGCATGAGCGCGGCCATCTTGCGCGCGTGCGCGGGGTCCACGCGCGTGTCAGAATCGCCGGTTACGAACATGATCGGAGGATATTTCGTGCCCTTATGGACGTTCTGATAAGGCGAGTACTTCAGAAGATATGGAAATTGCTTCGCATCATCGGCGGAGCCGTATTCAGCCGTCCACCAGGAGCCGACCGACATCTTCTGGAAGCGCAGCATATCGAGCAGCGGAGCGCCGCAAATGATGGCGCCGAACAGATCCGGCCGTTGCGTCATCATGGCACCCATCAGCAGCCCGCCGTTCGATCCGCCTTGAATCGCCAGCTTCGACGGGTTCGTGTATTTGTTCTGGATGAGCCACTCCGCCGCCGCGATGAAATCGTCGAAGACGTTTTGCTTTTTCTCGAACATGCCGGCGCGATGCCAGCTTTCGCCGAATTCCCCGCCCCCGCGCAGATTCGGTTGCACGAAGACTCCGCCATGCTCAGTCCACCAGGCGGCGATCGAGGAGAACTGCGGCGTAAGTGAAACGTTGAAGCCGCCGTAAGCGGTCATCAGCACGGGATTCTTGCCGTCGAGCACCAGTCCCTTGCGCGAAACGATGAACATCGGGATTTTCGTTCCGTCCTTCGATGGATACCAGACCTGCTTCACTTCCATGTCGCCGGTGTGAATTGGAACCTTGGGCTGGAACCAGAGATCCTCTTTCCGGGTGGAGGCGAAATAGCGATACGTGCTCGGTGGAACGACGAAAGAAGTAAAGCTGAAGAACAGTTCGTCGTCCGTCCAGCGGCCGCTCGGCGGCGATCCGGAACCGATTCCGGGCAGCTTAACATCGCCGAGATCCTTGCCGTTCAGGTCGAACTGCTTCACGCGCGTCACGACGTTATCCAGATAGCTGATGAAAATGCGGCCGCCGGCCGGCGAGACGACGTCGATGGCCAGCTTTCCTTCGGGCACAATTTCCTTCCAATGGTCGCGCGTGGGAGTTTTCAGATCGGTGCGGAATATTTTTCGATTCGGCGCATTCCAGTTGGTGGTGAGAATCAGCGAATCGCCCGCGAAGTCCGGATCGAACTCAGCTTCGACGTCTTTGACGACAGTCTGGATGGGACCGTTGTGCTCGACATCCTTCAGGTAGATTTCATTTTTCTTGGCTGGAACTCCGTCGGCGACGATGATGAGCAACCAGCGGCCATCTTCCGACAGCCCGGAGCTGATGAGTTGCGATGGGCCGTAGCCGCTGCCGAACATTTCTTTGTCGGACGACGCAGGCGTTCCCATGGCGTGGTAATAAACACGCGAGCCTTTGGCGGGGATCACAGAGTAGTAAATGCCGCTCTTGTCCGGCGTGATGGAGAAGCCACTGAAACGCCCGCGCGGGATTACATCCGCGAGCGGTTGACGCGTCGAGACATTCAGGAAATGCACCTCAGTTTCGTCTTCGCCGCCTTTGCGAACGCCGTAAGCGATGAGGTTGCCGTCGCGCGAGATTCCCTGGTAGAAAATGGAGCTCGACGAATCCGCCGTGACGGCTTTTGGATCCACCAGAACTTCGTCCTTGCCGCTGAAGCCCTGGCGCACACACAGCGACGCGCGATCCTCGCCTGTCAGTCGCCGGCTGAAGAAATACTTTCCATTGCGGGCGACTGGGGCGCTCAGGCTGTCGATTTTCAACAGCGCGTCGAATTCTTTCTTGAGTTCGGCGCGGCCGGGCAGCGCATCCAGATAAGCCCGCGCGTACTTCTCCTCGCCCTCAAGCCACTGCCGGGTTTCAGGACTGTTTTGATTCTCCAGCCAGCGGTACGGATCAGTGATCTTGACGCCGTGCAAATCGTCGGTGACTGGTTCGGTCTTGGTGGTGGGAGGCGGCATAAGTTTGGCGGCGAAAAGGACCGTAGCGCCTAGCGCGAGCGCCGTGTACGAAACGATCTTGCGCATCAGAATTAACCTCAGTTGCTCGATTATTGCAGGTTTGAACCCTGCATTCGGAGCGATGCGGAGCCAACCCACGGGCTACGATGAAGACATGATGTTACGCGGATTCGTCTTCATGGTTTCACTTCCGCTGGCTGCGCAATTCAACGTCCTCACCTACCAGTATGACAACACGCGCGCGGGCCAAAACCTGAACGAGGTTCTTCTCACCAAAACCGATGTCAATCAGAACCAGTTCGGGAAATTGTTTTCTTATCGCGTGGACGGCCAGATTTACGGTCAGCCTTTGTACCTGGGCGGCGTGAACATCGCCGGCGGATTTCACAACGTCGCGTTCGTCGCAACCGAACATGACAGCGTCTACGCGTTCGATGCGGACAGCAACGCTGGAGCGAACGCGTCGCCACTGTGGGTGGACCATTTCACCAACGGGACCAGCATCGTGACCGTGCCCGCTTCGGACGTGGGGTGCGATCAAATCGCGCCGGAGATCGGGATCACCAGTACACCCGTAATCGATCCGGCGAGCGGGACGATATACGTGGTCGCGATGAGGAAGATCGTAGGCGCAACCACGACCTACGATCAGCAGCTTCACGCGCTCGACATCACCACTGGGGCGGAGCGGCAGGGCAGTCCAGTGACCATTCGGGCGACGTTTCCCGGGACAGGTGAAGGCGGCACAACCGAAACGTTCGTGCCGAAGAACTACAAACAACGGCCCGGCCTGCTGTTGCTGAATGGCGTGGTGTACACCGCCTGGTCGTCGCACTGCGACATCGGCACATATCACGGGTGGCTCATCGGCTATGACGAGAACACGCTGCAGCAAGTGTCGGTTTACAACAACACGCCCAATGGTAACGAAGGCTCGTTCTGGGGCGGAGGAGCGGCGCCGGCGGCGGATACGAGTGGCAATATTTTTCTCGTCGCGGGCAACGGTTCTTTCGATGGGAACAACGGAGGCGTCGACCTGGGCGAAAGTTTTATCAAAGTTTCCAGCGCGAATGACCTTACCGTTGAGGATTACTTCACACCGTTCAACTACAGCCCGCTGGACAATCAGGATCTGGACGTCGGATCGGCGGGCGTGGCATTCCTCGGCGACGAGGCTGGTAGCACAGCTCATCCGCACTTGATGGCGGGGTCGGGGAAAGAAGGACGCATTTATTTGCTCGATCGCGACAATCTCGGCAAGTGGCAGTCGGGTTCGGACAGTCAGATCGTTGGCTCGGTGGCGGGCGCCGTTGGCGGGCTGTTCGGGAACCCCGCGTATTACGACAAGGCGGTGTATTTTTGCGGTGCTGGCGACAGTCTCAAGGCATATTCGGTTTCGAACGCGGTTTTGTCACGAACACCGGTGTCGCGATCCGAGTCGAGTCTCGGCGTGTGCACGCCATCGATTTCGGCCAATGGCGCCTCGAATGGAATCGCGTGGGCGATCGATCCTTCGGCCGCGCTGCACGCGCTGGATGCGTCGAATCTCGCGAGCGAGTTGTACAACAGCACTCAAAACGCCTCGCGCGACTCGCTCGATTCGTATGTGAAGTTCTCGGTGCCGGCCATCGCGAACGGCAAAGTGTACGTGGGAACGAGCGATGCGCTGGCGGTCTTCGGTCTCTTTGGATCGTTGACGATCACAAACGCGGCCAGCGGACAGCCCAACATCATCGCGCCGGGATCGCTGGTTTCGATTTATGGAACGGGAGGCGTTTCGATCCCGCCGGCGAGTTTTCCGATTCCCACCAACGTAAACGGCGTCACCATGAACATCAACAACACCGCGGCGCCGCTGTTATTTGGATCGAACGGGCAGATCAATGCGCAGGTGCCGTTCGAAATTCAGCCGGGCGCTGGAGCCCTGATGCTGAACCAAGGCGGTAGCATCGCAGGCTCAACCAATTTCGTCGTGCAGGCGGTTGCCCCGGGACTTTTTCTTCTGGGCCAGGGACGCGCGGCGGTGTTGAATTCCGATTTCAGCATCAACACTTCCGCTCGCCCAGCCGCCGTGGGTACTTATATCGCCGCCTTCATGACCGGGCTCGGTCCGGTGGACAATCCCGTGCAGACCGGCCAGCCGACGCCGGCGGCTCCCCTATCGCACGTCACCAGCACAGTGACCGCAACCATTGACGGACAAGCTGCCAGCGTGTTATTCGCGGGCTTAGCGCCTGGTTTCGCGGGTGTGTATCAAGTGAATCTCACGGTTCCGCAACTGGCGCCGGGCGATTACCTGGTGCACGTGACGGTGGCTGGAATCGCGAGCAATTCCGGGACGATCAGCGTGCGCTGACCGCCCCGGCTTCGCACTATTGGACGGCAACGGTAACGTTCTGCCCCGAGTTGTTCGCCGTTCCGACGGTCAACATGATTGACTGAGCGCCCGAGGCGATGGTAGACGGAATGGTCGCATCGATTTGCAATGCGCCACAAACCAGGCCAGGCGCCTCGCCGACATACGTTGTAGTTGCCGGTTGGCCGCCGATCGTTACGGTGACCGGCGTTGCTACCGGCATCGGGAACGGAGCCTTGGTCGAGGTCACGCAGCCCGTGGTTCCCGCGGGAACCACCTGTCCTTCGCCGGTCGCAAAGATCTGAATTACACTGCCCTTGGCCGCGGGATTGGAAGTGCCATTGACGCTCGAGTCCTGATTCAGAATCGCGCCCTGGCCGCTGCCGTTCATGCTGAGGGTGAAGATCGCCGGAGCCGTGGGGACGATTTGCACCGGGAAGTTGGCGGACATGGAACCGTTCGTCGTAATGGTCACCTGGGAGGTAGTGCGGCTCGCAACCTCGTAAGGAACGATCGCGTTGATCTGCGTTGCCGATACATAGATGAGCGGGGCGGCCACGCTATCGAACATCACCGTCGTTCCGCCCGTGCTGGTAGGAACTGTGCCGCTCGACGTGAGCGTCAAGCCGATCGGCGACATCGGTCCAAGATTCGCCCCGAAGATGCTGATGATTTCGCCAGGCGATACGGAATTGCTGGGTTGCAGGCTGGCGGAGTTTACTAGCGAAGTGATCGACGGCGTCGCGGCGCCCGTCACGGTAAGGTTGACAGTGACGGTCTTGTTGCCGCCGGCGATATTTGGCGACGCGACGGTCAAGGTTCCGGTGTACATCCCCGCAGCGAGCGTGCTCACCACAGCCGGATTCACCGTTATGGTGAGAGTCGCAGGCGCCGTTCCGCTGGCAGGCGCGACGGTGGCGAATGCGCCGCCGGTCGTCGACGTGAACATGGCAGTGAAAGGAACATTCGTCCCGCTGCTGGTTACGTTGACGGTCGCGGATCCATTCAGGGTGGTTCCAAGTTGGGCCGCCAAGTTGACCGATGTCGTCGAGACCGACAACGTTGGCGTGGCGCCCACGGTCAGCATAACGGGAACGGAGAGCGGACTGCCGCCGGCGCCCGGAACGAACACTGTCACGACACCGGCGTATGCGCCTTGCGGCAAGGAGGTACCGTTGGTTGTCACGGTCACGGTGTTGCCCGCGGCGGAGGCTGACAGCCATCCGCTTCCATTCAAAGTGGTGGTGTTGACGCCGATGGTGGCACCGGTGGGAACGCCACCGATCTGTACCATCTGGCTCGGAGGCGCGGCGCTGCCAACCGTCTGCGTAAACGAAAGGCTCGCGGGAGTGGCGCTCGCGTTGGACGCGACTACAGTGAGCGTGACGGAGATCGTCTGAGTCGGCACGTTCATCGCCGTGCTCGCCACTGTGATGCTACCGGTGTACGTACCGACCGCGAGGTTCACCGGGTTCACGGTGATTAGCAGGTTGCTGGGTGTGTTGCCGCTATTGGGCGTCACCGACAGCCACGTCAAACCCGAAGGATTCGTGGCGGCGGTAGCGGTAAACGGCAATTGCGATGTGGAATCTGTACTGGTCAGCGATACCGTCTGCTGCGTGGGGCCCGTGCCCGTCAGCGCGGTGATGTTGATTGAAGACTGGCTGATGTTGATCAGCGGCGTGGTGCTGACATCCAGAGTGACCGGGACCACTAGCGGCGCGGCGGTAGAACCGGGCACGGTGAGGGTCAGTGTACCGTTGCAAACCTGCGAGGTCGTCAAGCCGGTGGTGGCTACGGACACTACTACCTGATCCGTGTTCCCAAACGTGTTGCCGGTTGCCGGAGTTGCCGACAGGAACCCGTTACAGTTCGTCGTGGATGCCGAGACCTGATAGTTCAGCGGCGCTCCGGTACTTGTGAGCGTCAGAATCTGGCTCTGTGGCTGCGCTTTTCCAACCTCGTAGTTGAAGTTCAAGGACGCGGCCGATGACGTCAGAACCGGATTGCTGCCCACGACAAGAGTAACCGGAAATGTTTGCGGGGAATTGCCTGCACCGGCGGACGAAACCGTTACAGTTTCTGTGTAAGTCCCGGGCGCGAGTGTAGCGAGAACCGCGGCATTTAACCCGAGGCTGAGCGCTTGGGGGGTGGAGCCACTGGGGGGAGTCAGGACGAGGAAATCCGGTGCACCGCTCGGAGGCGCCGGCGTCGCGGTGAAGCTCAGAGCCGTGCTTGAGCTGGTCACCTGCACGTTTTGCGCGGCGGGTATGGTTCCACCGAGTTGATAGTTGAAGGTCGGACCGGTAGTCGGAACCAGGAGTAGCGGATTCGTGCTCGCGAGCAGGCTGACGTTGACGGTAACGCTCGAGTTCGAAGTGCCGGCAGCCGAAATCGTGACGGTACCCATGCAATTCCCGTTGGTCAGTCCGGATGGATTAATTTGGACGCTTAACGAACTCGGCGTGGCGCCTTGCGTCGGCGTCACAACCAGCCAATTGCTGCCGCACGTTGTGGTCTGCGCGGACGCGGTGAAGCTGACATTGGCGCCCGTGCTGCTAGTGACATTGAGCGTTTGGGCCGCGGGGCCGGTCTGTCCAATCTGGAATGCGTATGACAATTGCGACGGCGTCACAGTGAGCGCGGGAGTTCCGGCGATGGTGACCAAGACCGGCAAACTGATGCCGGTGGTGCCAGGGGGATTAATTGCGATCGCGCCGTTGAAAGTGCCCGAGCCTTTGATAGTGGCCGGATTTACGCTGACCTGCAGCGATCCAGGAACGCTGCCTGAAGTGGGAACGACGGTCAACCAGTTGCCGCCGCCATTGATGATCGGCGTAGCGGTGTAGCTGGTCACGCTCGAAGTGTTGCTGGTCACAGTCACCGTCTGTGTTTGCGGAACGGTGTTCCCAGACGCGAAATTAAAGCTCAGCGCGTTCGGGGTCGCCGACAGGCTGCTCAGGCCGGCCGAGTTCGCGTTTAAGGTGACGGGAATCGTGACCGAACTCGACCCCGGCCCTATGACGTTGATGAATCCGACGTCGGTTCCGGAGGCCGGCGCGCCATTGCCGATGGACACGGTGAGAGCGAGGGGTGTTGCGCCCGTTCCAGGAGTTACTTGCAGCCATCCGTTGTCGGAGTAAGCCGTGGCCGTGATGCTGACGGGACTAATGGACGAACTGATCGCTACGGTTTGCGTAGCGGTCAAGGCGCCGGTCTGTGTGTTGAATGTAAGCTGCGGAGGATTAGCGGTCAGGGTAGTCGTCTGCGCACGGGCTGTGTCGAAACAACACAGCAACGCGGACACCGGAAACACAGCACACACCAGGAAATTCCTAATAGTTTTCACGACTTGCTCCATGATTCAATTGACGCGGGCGGGGAAGAACGGACCCGGACGAACCCAGTCAGGCAATCTCCTTGCCACGCACCGTTAGACCCGAGTTGCACCAAGAAGTTTCGACAACTCACTGTGACGTTGGATACAGGAAAAGGTTCCGGCCGCCAGGTTATTGGAAGTTAACGAATCGCGTGTATGATCGGCCCGGTTATGTGCGTCAAAATAGAGCTTACGACTATGGCCAAGCTATCGATTCGTGACTTAGCTCTCAAAGACAAGACGGTGTTCATCCGTGTTGACTTCAACGTGCCGCTGGCGGCCGGGGGACAGGAGATAACCAGCGACAAACGGATCCGCGCGTCGCTTCCGAACATACGCTACGCGCTCGACCAAGGCGCGGCGGTGATTCTGGCGAGCCACCTGGGGCGTCCCAAGGGCAAACCGAATCCGGAGATGAGCCTGAAGCCAGTGGCAAAGCGGCTGGGAGAATTATTGGGAATGCCCGTAAACATGGCTCCGGATTGCGTAGGGCCTGACGTGGAGAAGATGCGCCCCGCGCCCGGTGGGGTGTTGCTGCTCGAGAACCTGCGCTTTCATCCGGAAGAAGAGAAAAACGATCCTGGATTCTCGAAGCAGCTCGCCGCCTTGTGCGATCTGTATGTGAACGATGCCTTTGGGTCCGCGCATCGCGCGCACGCGTCCACGGTGGGAATGATCGCCTTCGTTCCGCAGGCGGCAGCCGGACTGCTCATGGACAAGGAACTGGAGTATCTCGACAAGGCGACTAAGAATCCGGCGCGCCCCTGCATCGCGATTCTGGGAGGCGCGAAGGTCTCCGACAAAATCGAAGTCATCGAGAACCTACTCAAGATTGTGGATCAGATTCTAATTGGCGGTGCGATGGCTTACACATTCTTGAAGGCGCGGGGCGAACCGGTGGGTAAGTCGTTAGTGGAGGAAGACAAGGTCCCGCTCGCCAAAGAGCTGCTGGTGCGCGCCGGGGGAAAGCTGATGTTGCCACGCGATCATGTGGTGGCGGCGGAATTGAAGGAAGGCGCGCCAAGCCAGGTGGTGAAGCAGATCCCCGACGGTATGATGGGTCTCGATATCGGACCCGCGACCACGTCCGACTACGAAGCTGTGATCGCCAAGGGGAAGACCATCATTTGGAATGGACCGATGGGCGTGTTTGAGAAGCCGCCGTTCGATCGCGGAACGGTCGCGCTGGCCAAGGCGGTGGCGGCGTCGGGCGCGGTGTCGGTGGTCGGCGGCGGGGACTCCGAGAAAGCGATAAAATCGGCGGGCGTGGCGGACAAGATCTCGCATATTTCAACCGGGGGAGGCGCGTCGCTCGAATTCCTGGCCGGAATTGAACTGCCGGGAGTCGCGGCGCTGACGGACAAGTAACGAGATCGACCGTTAGAACAGCAACGCCACGCCGCTGATCAAAGCAGCCAGCAGCGCCCAAGCCGCGAGTAAGGAATGATCGATCAGGAATCCGGCCACTGCGGGCGCGGAGATGGCGGCGATCGAGTTGAGCGACTGCGTGAGTCCCAGCACGACGCCCTGCTCCGACCGATCGGCGCGCTGTGTGATCAGGCTGGTCAGCGCCGGCCGATTCATTCCCGTACCGAGCGATGCGGCAGCGGCGAAGACCAGCATCGGCGGAACGCCGTGCGTGAACGCGAGCGCGGCGAGTCCGACCATGGCCACGAAAAAGCCCGCGCGGACGAGGTTGATCTCGCCGAACATCTTGACCAGCCGGCCGATAAGCCCGCCCTGCAGGATCACGCCGAGGAATCCGAGAAAGGCGTACACATAGCCGACTTCTTTCGCGCCGAACGGGTGGCCGCTCCATACGAAGCGTCGTTCGGCGAACAACGGGAATCCGGTCATGAAGAGCGAGAAGGTCAGCGCGAAGGCGAGAAATTGCCATAGCAGCGGCCCCAGTTCAGGCTGCCGGAAATAGCGGATGTAATTGCCCCAGTCGAGAATCGTGAATTTGCGCGGTTCACCGGTCGCGGGCGTGCTCGCGGGCAGTAGAAAATACGTAGCGAGAATACTGGTGGCCGAGAGCGCCGCCGCGGCGAAGATCGGATATTGATAGCTGTACTGCACCAGGAATCCCGAGATCGCGGGGCCTAGCAGAAATCCCATGCCGAACGCGATGCCGATCAGCGCGAACGATTTCGCGCGTTCCTCGGGCTTAGTGACGTCGGAGATGTAGGCTTGCGCGAGCGACAGGTTGCCGGCGGTGGCGCCATCGATTATGCGCGAGAGAAATACCAGCCAGAGTGCGTTCGAGTAAGCCAGGATCAAGAACCCGATGAACGTGCCGAGCTGGCTGACCAGCAGCAATGGCCTGCGGCCCATGTGATCCGACATCCGGCCCAGAAGGGGTCCCGCGATCAATTGGCAGAACGCGTACGTCGAGACCAGCAACCCGACCACAGCGGGGCTGGCACCGAGCTTTTCTGCATAGAACGGAAGCAGCGGCAGGATGATCGTTAGCCCCAGGACATCCACGGAAACGATCAGAAAAATGGCGAGAAGAGGCGATTTCAGCAAAAGTCAGTACGATGGTAACAGAGAATCGCGGTTCTTCACTCGCAACGCTTCTCAAGCCATGGCCGATCAACTGTATCTTTCTTTCAGGCTCCGGGACTTCTCGCCGCAGAACATGCTGCGTCATTACGAAAAGCTGCTGCGCATCTTTCCCTTCTCGCGGCTCGCCCGTCAGGCTTCCACGCTGAAAGTGCTGGCAGTGGACTACAACGAGCCTCCGCTGGTCGAAATTCCCTACCCTCCTCCAGTTCCGATCGAGGCCGTGCTTGCCGTGGCGAAGGACTTCGAGAATCCCGACGCCTGTTATCGCCTGGAAAGTTGGTGGGACTTGTGGCAATTCCAAAAAGATTGGGAGTTGACGCCTTCGCGCGTGGCGCTATGTTGCTTTGGACCCGAGTTCGAGCACGAGAGCGACGACGATCTCACGATCGAATTCGGCATCGACGCACATTTTCTCCCGCAGCCTGACTTACCCGACAGCGTCCGCATGGTGCAGTCGAATATCAAGAGCCTGCTCAAGCTTGTTCACGACCTGGACGATGCTTTACCGGTGGAGACCCGGCGGCTGTGGTCCGAATCCGGTGAAAACTTCTCGGAGAAACTACAGCGCGCGCTTACAACGGCGGTAGAGTAGGTACGGCGGCGGCCTTCAACGGGCGAGCACTTCTTCGATCTTCGGCGCGAGTTCTCTCGGCGAGAACGGCTTCTGCAAGAATCCCACGCGGCTCTGTAACGCATCCGGCAGCCCGGACACGAAAAACTCGGAGCCGCTGCAGATCAAGACGCGCAGGGCCGGGCGAAGCTCGAAAACCTTCGTCAGCAGCGCTTCGCCCCGCATGTCCGGCAGGCCCATGTCGGCGATCACCAAATCATAGGATGCCTCCGGTGTTTCGAGCGCGGCTAGGGCGGCGCCACCGGTCTGGTGCGCATCCACATCGAATCCCAACCGCTTCAGGTGCTTTTCCAGCAGCAGCGCCAACTGCGGCTCATCTTCCACCAGAAGGATTCTGCGAGTACTCACACTACCAGATTGCCAGAGGCGCGCTGCCAGGGCTGTAAGCCATGCCAAGACTTACACGGTTCGAGTCGATTTTGTAAAGCAGATACTGCGTGCTGTAGTTGCGGTAATCGTAGCGCAGCCGCAAATGCACACCGGTAGCGATGCGATAGTCGAGACCCGCGCCTGCCTGAAAGTTTGTATAGGGTGGCAGCGATTGCCCTAGTGTTGCCAGACGGCTGTATCCGGCGTTGAGTGCGGCCTCGAGACGTTGCGAGCCTTGGTAGGAGAACCCGGCGCCTGCCGTATTCTGGCGCGACGTGAGATAGATACCGTTTCCCGGCGATACTCCACTCGAGTAGCGTGCGTTCAGCGACGCTCGGTGAAAACGCCGCACCAGCTTCACATCTTCGAGTGGAACGAACAGCGCCCGCGAAAAAGTCACGATCGCGGTGCTCTCCCCGGTGATCGCGGCGATCGTGGGATCGAGCGTCACCTGCGTGAGCCCGGCGGTGTCGATCCGACTGCCACCGGCCTGCATCTGCAGTTCCAGGTTCCGGCCGAGCGCGACGGAATACGACAGCGCCGCAGTTTGAAGCCTTGCATTCCCGTATTGACGCTGAAAATCGAAATCCACGTACTGATAGCTTGCGCCCACGGTTTGTCGGCGAGTGAGCCGGTAGGCGACAGCGGCGCGCGCACTATAGCCGTTGAGTCCAGCCAGTTGCAGCTCATCGCGTCGCAGCACGAACCCGTCGGCGCCCAGATCGAGAGTGAGCCGGGGCGATTGCTGCCAGACCATATCGATTCGCGACTCGGCGTAGTTGGTGCGGCTGTCGAACAGCTCGTTGGTGGGCAGCACGAAAACGTTCGTATCTGCAAGCGGCAGGTAGGAAAATGCGCCGTTGGGGGTCGTAGTGGTGCCAGCGACTTCCTTCAAGTTCAAAGTCAGATGCCGGCGCAAAAGCTGCGAGTAATCCAAATCGAAGAACTGATCCGACCCGTTGAAAATCGAGTAAGTGGCGTACTCGAGAAATTTGCCGCGATATTCGATGCTCAGCTTGGCATGCCGCCAGCGCCGCGACGTGGTGACGCCAAAGTCGGTCTCGATGCCATAGTCCCCGACCGGCTTCACCGATCCATTTTGCGGAGGCAGGGCCGCGAGGCCCGAGTCGTACACACCAGCGATCTCGCCAAAAAGTTGCAGATCGATCAGCTTTCCGCTACGCTGCGTCAGCAGACCTTTATCTTCGCCGAATAGCGAAGGTCCGGCATTGGGCAGATCGGCCTCTTGACCGGTCGCGCTGATGTCATCGGAGTTCTGAATCAATCCCGGCTGGCTTGGCGCCGGCGGGACGGGCGGCGAATCCTGCGCCGGAGCGAGCCCGGCAGCCAGCAGAGCGAGCGAGAGAAAACGCGTGGGGGATCTCCCGAAGCTGTGCTCCTCAAAGTGTGACCGGTCGCCCGCCGAGTGTCAAGTTATGATCGACACGTATGAAATTTCTCACCGAGCATTTAACGTTCAACACGCGCAAACATCGTGAGTACATCAATATCACGGATCGCGTGGACGCAGCGCTGCGAAAGAGCGGAATTCAGGAAGGCATGATCCTGGTTTCGGCCATGCATATCACCGCGGGAGTTTGGGTGAACGACGCCGAGGATGGACTGATCGCCGACATCGACGAGTGGCTCGAAAATCTGGCGCCTTTCCGGGAAGATTACCGCCATCACCGCACCGGCGAGACCAACGGCGACTCCCATCTGAAAAGTCTGCTGGTACACCACCAGGTGATCGTGCCGGTAACCCTCGGAAAGCTCGATTTCGGGCCGTGGCAGCAGGTTTATTACGCCGAATTCGACGGCCAGCGGCCGAAACGCGTCATTATTAAGGTAATGGGCGAGTGAGAACGACTTCAGACGCCGTTGAAAGGAACCACGGCGGCCGGACATTTGTCTAAAGGAGCATATATGCGACGCATCCTGTTTCTGGCCGGCGTTGTTCTCTTGTCTTCATCGGCGGCGGACATTCCTATCCGTCAAGTGATTCTTTATAAGAGCGGCGTCGGTTACTTCGAGCGAGCCGGCAAGTTGGGACCAGGCGAGTCGGGGCGCTTAGAATTCAAGGCGTCTGACATGAACGACGTGCTGAAATCGCTGACGCTCGAAGATCAGGGCGGCAAGGTCACTGGGCTGCGCTACGACTCGAGCGAGCCGCTGGACCAGAAACTCGCAGATTTCCCGTTTAAGATCGCGGGGCAGGCGTCTCTCGCCGTATTCCTCGATCAGATGAAGGGTGCGCACGTTGAAATCAAGTACGGCGCGGAGACCGTGAGCGGCGTGGTGGTGAGCGGGCGTCTCGTAGCTGCCGATGACAAGCATCCCGAGCGCGAACAGGCCGTGCTGATGCTGGATTCCGGCGACCTACGTACGTTCGATCTTGCCGCGGCCGGCGCTCTGCGATTCGTCGATCCGAAATTACAGAGCCAGCTCCGCGACTATCTCGCCGCCGTGAATCAATCGCGCTCGCGCGACAAGCGCAGCATCTACATCGACTCGTCGGACGCCAGAGAACGGCAAATCGCCGCGAGTTACCTGGTCCCGATGCCGGTGTGGAAGTCGAGCTACCGGCTGATCTTCAACGACAAGACCGATCCGACGCTGGAGGGCTGGGCGATCATCGACAACACCACCGGTGAGGATTGGACCAACGTCGCGCTGGCGGTTGTTTCCGGCAGGCCAGTGTCGTTTATCAGCAAGCTGTATGAACCGAAGTATGTGCCGCGGCAGACTGTGGATCTGCCGGAAGATCGGGCCGCTGCGCCGGTTGTTTACGGCGGGGTGGTGGGAGGGGTTCCGGCCGGCGCGGCGGGAGGAGGTGGACGTATGCGAATCGGTGGAAACATTGCAGCGGCGACGGGGCAGATGATGCCTGCGCCTCCTCCTACTCCTCCGGCTCCAGAGCAAATGGCTTTCAAGGCGTTAAGCGATGTCTCCGTCGACGTGGCTGCGGCCGACCTCGGCGAGCTGTTCGAATACCGCTTCTCCACTCCCGTCACAGTGAAAAAAGACGAATCCACCATGCTCCCGTTTCTGCAACAGAAGATCGGTTCGCGCAAACTGCTGATCTATTCCGCCAGCTACGGTGAGCATCCGATGAGCGCGACCGAGCTGACCAACTCCACTGGGAAAACGCTCGACGGCGGGCCGATCACGGTGTTCGAGGGCGCTAGCTACTCCGGCGAAGCGCTGATGACCACGCTAAAAGCCGCCGACAAGCGGCTCATCAGCTACGCCGTGGATCTCGGTACGCGCGTCACCACGGCGTATGATTCCAGCCGCGCTGTCGTGCGCGAAATCCACGTCACTCGCGGCCTGTTGACCGCGCGCTCGGCCATTCAAGAAACCCGGACGTACACCATCCGAAATGTCGATTCGAAGTCCAAGACTCTGATCATCGAGCAGGTGCAACAACCGGAATATCACGTCCTCAGTCCCAAGCCGACGGAAACCACAACCATTGCGAATCGCTTCGAAGTGAAGCTCGATCCGGATTCCACCGCGAAGTTCCCAATCGCCGAAGAGCGCGTTTACGATTCCACCACGTCGGTCAGCAACATGACGCAGGACGTGCTGCTGGCCTACATCCAGAACAAGGCGATCTCAGACGCTGGACGCCGCCAGCTTCAGCAGATCGTCGATGTGGAACGCCGGATCTCGGAACTGGACAACCAGGTTCGCCAGTCGGACGCGGATATCAAGAACCTGGTGGATGATCAATCGCGCATCCGCCAGAACATCCAGAGTCTGAACCAAGTCAGCGGCCAGCAGGATCAGGTACAGAAATACGCGCGCCAGCTTTCCGATCAGGAGAGCCAACTGGCGGCGCAACGCGACCGCGCGAGCGAGCTGCGCAAGCAAAAGTCATCGCAACAATCAAATCTGGACGACCTGATCGCGAAGCTGGAGTTCTGATCGCGCGGCTACAATGAACCTTTGAGAATCGCTCTCATCGGTTATGGCAACGCGGGCCGCGCCCTGGCCGTGCTGATCCAAAAGCAGCGCCGCACGTTTCCGTTTCGCATCGTCGGCATCCACACCGCGCGTCACGGCACCGCGTACGATCCCGCTGGGCTCAAGCTTCAACCGAAGTTTGGCCCATCCGCCCGATCGGTGGACGAATTCCTGGACCGCGCCGACAGCGACGCTGTGGTCGAGATCACCACGCTGAATCCCGCCACGGGGGAACCCGCGCTTTCGCACATCCGCGCGGCATTCGCGCGCCGGCGTCACGTCGTCACAGCCAACAAAGGTCCCATCGCGCACGCCTACGCGTTGCTGCGCACCGAAGCACAGCGCGCGGGTGTCGCCTTCCGATTCGAATCCGCCGTGATGGATGGAGCTCCCGTTTTCAACCTGGTCCGCAAGAATCTACCGAGCGTGAAAGTGCTTGGCTTTACCGGCGTCTTGAATTCCACCTGTCAAGTGGTGATCGACGCGATGCGCAAAGGTGCGTCGATGGACGATGGCATCGAGGCCGCCAGGCGCCTGGGAGTCACGGAAGCCGACGCGAGCTACGACATCGACGGTTGGGACGCCGCAGCCAAGGCAGCCGTCTTAGCCAACGTGCTGATGGATGCGCGCACCAATCCGGTTGAGGTGGATCGCCGCGGCATTGGCCGGCTAACGCCGGAACGGATGAGCGAGCTGGCTAAGTCACGCAAGACCGTCGCCCTCATTTGCCGCGGACGCAGCGACCCGTCTGGTATCCGCCTGCGCGTTCGCGCCGAAGTGCTGGACGTTGCCGACCCGTTAGCCTGCATTCATGGCACGTCCAATCTTCTTCTCTTGCACACCGATCTGATGGGCACGATCGGGATCATGGAGCTTTCAGGCGGCGTGGAACAAACCGCCTACGGATTGTTCAGCGACCTCGCGGATATTGCGGGGCTTTCCAGTACCAAATCGCAGTAAGAATTGATATCATTCTTGAAATCCCTATGCGTCTGCAAAGCCGCCGTTGTGCCGGAATTGTGCTTATTGTTTGCGCGATTGCCTGCGCGCAGGATCGGATTACTGGTCAACCGGACCCAGCCCGCAGCGTGCGCCTGTCGGGCTATGTCCACCCGATGGCGCAGTCCCAAAACGATCAGGGCGAGCTCGAGCCCTCTGCCGAGATCAGCATGGTCACGCTGCTGCTGAAACCATCGCCCCGCCAGCAAAGCGCGCTCAATCAACTGCTGGACGACCAACAAAACGCCTCCAAACCCGACTATCATCGCTGGCTGACACCCGAACAATTCGCCGATCGTTTTGGCGCCACTGCGGCGGATATTGCAAAAATTCAGTCCTGGCTCACCGCACAAGGATTACAAATTAATAACACTGCGCGCGGGCACGGATGGATCACCTTTAGCGGAACGGCGAAGAACGTCGGTAGCGCATTCCATACTGAAATCCATCGCTATACGGTTGACAACGAATCTCATTTTGCCAACGCCACTGAGCCTTCCATTCCCCAAGCTTTCGAGAGCGTGATCGGCGGCATCAGCGGCTTGAACAATTTTCCCCTGCGCAGCTTTCGCAATCCGCTTTTGACGGAACACCCGCTGTTCAACAGCAACGGTACGCACTTTCTGGCGCCGGACGATTTCGCGACCATCTACGACATCGCTCCGCTTTATAACGAGGGCATTGACGGCACCGGGCAAAGCATCGCGATCCTCGGCGCGGGCGACGTCAACCTCGCGGACCTCGCGTTGTTCCGTACCCGGTTCGGGCTGCCGGTCATCAGTCCTCAGCTGGTCCTGGTTGGTCCAGATCCGGGAACCAACGGTGCCACGCTCGAAGCCGCGCTCGATCTGGAATGGTCGGGTGCAATCGCACGCAGTACGTCCATTTCGTACGTGTACGCGCAGAATGTTCTGACCGCGGGACAATACGCAGTGGATCAAAACCTGGCGGCGGTCATCAGCCTCAGCTTTGGATCGTGCGAGCGCGAGACCATTCCGGCATATGAGTCCGTGGTGCAACAAGCCAACGCGCAGGGGATCACCTGGATTGCCAGTTCCGGCGACTCCGGCGCCGCCGATTGCGACCACAGCTCCTACGTATCGCTTGCCACGCGTGGAATGTCGGTGAATTTTCCCGCCAGCCTGCCGGAGGTGACGGCCGTCGGCGGAACTACCTTCAACGAAGGCTCGGGGAACTTCTGGGCTAGTTCCAATTCACTGACCGGCGCCTCCGCAACCATGTACATTCCCGAAGTCAGCTGGAACGACACGCAAGCATTTAACCGTCTTTCCGGGACTGGCGGCGGCGCGAGTTCGTATTTTCCGAAACCCGCGTGGCAACAGGGATCGGGCGTTCCGGCCGACGGCATGCGCGACGTTCCTGATGTTGCTTTTTCCGCGTCGGCGGCGCATGACGCCTATCTGATTTTCAACGGCGGAATTCTCTCCGCGATTGGAGGAACTTCCGCGCCCACGCCGGCGTTCGCGGGAGTGGTTGCGCTGCTGAATCATTCCCTTACGAAGTCCGAACAGGGATCGGGCAGGCTGGGGAACATCAATGCCACGTTGTATCGTCTGGCTCAGACTACCACCGACGTCTTTCACGACGTCACTAGCGGAAATAATATAGTTCCGTGCGCGCCGGGTTCGCCCAACTGCGCGACAGGATCATTCGGATATTCCAGCGGTGCGGGATACGATCCCGTAACTGGCCTCGGCTCGATGGATGTGAACCGGATGGTCGCCGAATGGACCAGCGCCGTGTCGGGCACGAACCTATCCGTTACGGCCTCTCCAGCAAGTGTGAACTTTTACGGCGGCCCCATGACACTGTCTGCAGCTGTAACCGGAAAAGGCGGCATCCCGACGGGATCCGTATCATTTGTGTTCCACGACGCAACGATCGGCAGTGCGAACCTAGCCAACGGAAGCGCCAGCGTGACTATCAATCCTGCCGTGCTCGGCATCGGCAACCAAACGGTCATCGCGATCTACAGCGGGGATGCGAATTTCAGCAGCTCGTCCGCGGCCGTGTCAGTAACCGTGGCCAAGCCCGTGGGAGCCGCCATCGTCATGACCGCCTCGCCAAATCCGGTATATCAACAACCGCCGAACTCGGGTGGCTACACTTGGTTCTATACCGTTCAGCTCAGCGAAGTGGCCGGCGTCGCTGCGACGTTGAATAACTTCACAATCGATGGTTCCCCGCTTACGCTTTCCGGGTTCTTCTCAACGGTGAACATACCCGCCAACGGAAGCATCTCTACAACCATTGAGTCGCGGAATCTGACTCCTCCCGTCAACCGGGTTTTCGCCGCCTCAGGCACCGATGCCAACGGCAACATGTGGTCGCAACAGATCACCATCGAGTTTCTGGCTCCCACGCTGCTCGAACCGTTGCTGACCTTGACCAGCCTGCCGGCTACAGTGCTAAAGAATCCCGATCCGTCGGCGGCTTGCCCGTGGCTGCAGGAGCTCACCGTCCAGGAGCTTAGTGGATTCACGATCGATCTCACAAACCTGACAGTGCCGCCGGGTAGCACGGGTGCAACGATCCAGCAGATTTTCGGCACCACCAGGCTGGCGCCCTTTGGAAGTTTGACGGGACAAGTTTGTTTCACCGATGTTCCTGTTCCCGCCTCGGGCACCATTTCAGGCAGTTTCTCGGTGCTTGGAGTCAACGATCGCGGCAACAACGAGGGTGCGTCGTTACAAGCCGCGTTCGGTCCGGCCGCGTCGACGCCCGCCACGCCGTCGGTCTCTCCGACGTCAGTCACGATGCAAGTCCCGAACAGTTCCTCCGTTGCGAACGCGACCGTAAATCTGGCCTTTGGCGGTGCTGCCACCGCATGGACCGCTTCGATCGTGCCGTCGAATTCGGCCACCGCCTGGCTAACGGTCGCACCGATCACTGGTGCAGGCGGGTCAAACGTTGTCTTGCAAGCCTCGGCCGCGGGACTCGAGAACGGCGTCTATTTCGCGACGCTCGCTATCCAGGCCGTGAACGCAATGCCGCAAGTCATCAACGTCCCCATCACGTTCGTAGTGGGCACGTCGTCGTCGGTTCAGATTGCCGCGGTGCTGCAAGGCGCATCGTTCAAGCCGATTTTCGCTCCCGGCATGGTGATGAGCGTGTTCGGCTCCAATCTCGCGCCCGCAGGATCCGCACTGCAGGCGCAATTCCTCCCGCTACCGCTCAGCTTGGCCGGCGTTTCCGCCAGCGTGAACGGAATCCCGGCCCCCCTCTACTACGTGTCGCCGACGCAGTTGAATATTCAGATCCCATACGAAGTGGGCGCCGGCGCCGCAGTAGTCGGCGTGAATAACAACGGGCAGGTCGCGTCGCTTCCGTTCGCCGTCGGTGTAGTGGCGCCGGGGATTTTCGCCGATGGGAGCGGCAACCTGGTTCCGTTTAACAGCGGCAAAGTTGGCGATACGCTGGTGCTCTTCGAGACCGGCGATGGCGATTTGACACCGACTCTGCCGACGGGCCAAACGCCTTCATCTTCGACACCGCTGGCGAGTCTGCCAGCACCCCGCATGGCCGCATCTTTGACGGTCGCTGGGATGCCCGCGAAAATCGTTTTTATCGGGGTACCTTTCGGACTCGCCGGCGTCACACAGGTGAACTTCACCATTCCGTCCGGTGTCGCGCCCGGACCGCAGCAGGTTGTGCTCACGGTGGGTGGCATTACAAGCCAAGCAGCAATGATCACGGTGACTCAGTAGCCTACTCGGTGCGCAGCGCGTCCGCGGGATCGAGTTGCGCGGCACGTCGCGCGGGGACTAAGCTGGCCACCAAAGCAATCGCAATGAATAGCAGCGCGCACGCGATAAACGTCCAGGTGTCGGTGGCGCTGACGCCGAAGAGCAGACTCTGCATCAGGCGCGTGAGGGCGAACGAACCGGCCAGGCCCAGAATCACCCCCGCGATCGCCAAAATCAGGCCTTGCCGCATCACCAGTCGCAGTACAGCTCCGCGGCCCGCGCCCAACGCTAATCGAATGCCCAACTCCTGCGTGCGCTGCGCCACCGAATACGAGATTAATCCATAGAGACCCACGGTTGCGACGATCAGCGCGATCAACGAAAACACTGCGAGCAGCATGGTTGTGAGCCGCGCCTGCGAAACCGAACCAGCCAGGTGTTGTTCCATCGTTCGGATGTCGGTGACGGGCTGATCAGGATCGACCGAGCGCACGGCCATGTGCATCGCCGAGGCGAGCGATAGAGGATTCACGTTGACGCGCACGATCACGTTCGCTGACTGCGGCGCTACTTGCGTGATCGGGTAGTAAATCTCCGGTGTGCTGATCACAGCCAGCCGGATGTTCTTGATGCTGCCCGTCACGCCGACGATCTGGCAGGAGCTCGACGCCGTGCCCATGACCAAGTGCTTGCCGATGGGATCCTGATTCGGCCAATAACGCTGAGCCATCACCTGGTTGATCATGACTACCCGCGGCGCGTCCGCGGTATCGCGATCGTTGAAGGTACGCCCCGCTAGCAGCGGGATGCCCATGGTTTCGAAATAGGCGGGTGTGATCGCTTGAACTGACAAGCTCACCCGCTGCGCGACGGGAACTTCCGGCTGCCCATCCGGCAGCACGGCGATATACCGCCAGGGATGCAGCGGCAGCCCGGAGGAAATCGCGGCAGAGCGGACGCCCGGCAGGATCGAAATATTCGTCAGAGCGCGATGGTAGAAGGATTCTATCTGCGCGTCGCTGGAGTAGCGCGTAGGAGGCAGCGAGATATTCATCAGCAACAACCGGTCGGGATTGAAACCGAGCGGCACATGCTCGAGCTGCACAAAACTCCGCGCCAGAAGACCCGCGCCGATCAGCAGCATCATGGAAACGGCAATTTGCGAAACTACCAGCAGACCGCGCGTGATTCCTCGCCAGCGGCTGCCGCCCGAACCCCGGCTTTCGTCACGCAGAACAGTCTGAACGTCGGTGCGGGAGAGCTGCAGCGCGGGTGCGAGTCCGAAAAGTATTCCGGTGAGCAGCGACGCGGCCAGCGTGAACCCAAGCACTTCCAGGTCGATGCGAATCGGATTGATGCGTGGAAGCGTATCCTGCGGGAGGCTCGAAAAGATCCGCACGCTGATCGCGCCCAACGCCGTCCCTAACGCTCCTCCGATCAAAGCGAGCGAAACGCTTTCGGTGAGCATTTGACGAATCAAAGCTGCGCGGGTAGCGCCGAGCGCGGTTCGGATCGCGATCTCCCGGCGCCGCACCACGGCTCGGGCGAGCAGCAAGCTGGCCACGTTCGCGCAGGCGATGAGCAGCACGCACGCCACGGCGGCGAAGAGCAGCAGCAGGGCTCTCCGTACTGGCTCGACCATAAGGTCCTGCACCGGATTCAAGCTGGTGTGGCGGCGCGGATCGGCGTCGGCGACGCCTGCATGGTCGCGGATGTACTGCGCGTCGAGCACTTGCATTTCGGCGCGCGCCTGGTCGATGGGAACCCCCAGGCGCGCGATCGCGATCAGGTAGGTCGCGCCTCCGCGGACTCGTTGCGCGGAAAACGAATTGGTTTCGTAGGTTCGCGTCGACCACAGATCGATGCTGCGTCCAAGCGGCGCGAATTCAAAGTCCGGCGGCATCACGCCGATCACCATGCTGGGGATGGAGTCGAGCGTAAGGAATTCACCGACCACGTTCGGATCCGCGCCGAACCGCTCCTTCCACAGCGCGTCGCTCAGAATGCAAACCGGCCGCGCACCAGGCCGATCGTCGTCAGCGTGAAACGCGCGGCCACTAGCAGGCTGGACGCCTAGGACGTCGAAAAAGTTCCAGGCCACACGTGCTGACGCGAGCACTTGCGGATCTCCGCGGCCCGTGAGATTGAAACTTTCCGCCGTGAACGCGGCGAATCCGGAGAATGAGCGGCCGTGATCGGCGAGGAGCCGGGCGCGAGCGGCGGTGAACGGACGGCGATTGTCTTCGTGGGCGCTGGTCACAATGACCAGTCGCGCAGGATCGCGATAAGGCAGCGGGCGAAACAGAAGCGCATTGGCGATGCTGAAAATCGCCGTGTTCGCACCGATCCCGAGCGCGAGCGTGAGAATCGCGATGGCCGTGAAGGCGGGCGATTGCGCGAACCAGCGTGCGCCGAAGCGCAGATCGTCGAAGATCCTAGTGCCCATCCGGAACACCCAGAGAATAAAACCCGTTGCGCTCGAGCGACTCCACGGGATGGCCGAACAGCTCGGTCAGGCGCGCACTGGTCAACATATGGTTCTTACATCCATCGGCAAAAACGCGCCCGCTGCGTAGGAGGATCACGCGGTCAATCTCTGGGATTAAATCCCCAAGATAGTGCGTGACCAGAAGAATGCCGGTACCCGCCTGAGCCAGCTTGCGGAGGATCTCGCGCAGCTCCAGCATGGCGCGAAAATCCAGACTGTTGCTTGGCTCGTCGAGCAGCAGCGCCAGCGGATCGTGCACCAGGGCGCGCGCGATCAGGATGCGCTTGGCTTCGCCCGATGACATTGCGGTCATCTCGCGGTCGGCCAGGTACGGCGCCTCGAGCAGATCGAGCACCGCGCGCGATTTTTCGAGCATAGCCGGCGTCACGTGATGATAGGGCTGGATTCCCACGCTGCTGAAGAATCCGGAAAGCACGGCTTCGAGGCCGGTGATCTCTCGCGTGGAAGCGGCCATCAGATCGTTCGAGACCATTCCGAGTAGCGGGCGAAGGTCGAAGACGTTCCAGGTCTGGCGTCCAAGGATGGTCAGCGAGGAGCCGGGCTGGATCAGCGGATAGCACTCCCGCGTGATGGTCTTAATTAGCGTCGATTTGCCGGAGCCGTTCGGACCGAGGATGCCGACATGCTCGCCGGCGCGAATGCTGAGGGTGATATCGTCGAGCGCGATTTTCTCGCCGCGTATCACCGAGACGTGGCGAAAATCGAGCAAGGCTGGAGTTGGTTGTAGATCAGGAGACAATCAAACTCTCCAGTATACTGACCTTATGAAAAAACTTGTGGCGGCCGGGGTGTTTCTGGTTGCGCCCGCATTATTCGGGCAATTATCGACAAATTCGGTGACCGTGACGGCGTCGAATACCGCGACGCTCCAGCCGGATCAGATCTTGTATTCGATCGAGGTGGATTCTCCGCTGAACGCGACTCTGGATCAGGTAGTCGCCGCCGTCGCGAGTTTGGGAATTACGGCGGCAAACCTGAGTTCGGTCAATGCGCAAGGTGTGCTGGCGGTTGTACCCGTAATCGGGCAACCGGTAACGCCGACGCTTCTATCTTGGTTCTTCACGCTGGCTGCGCCGATCGCGTCGAATCAGACAACGGTCGCCCAGCTCACCAGTCTTCAGCAATCAATTGCCAAACAAAATAATGGGCTGAAGATGAGTTTTTCCATCCAGGGCACGCAGATCTCGCAGCAGCTGCAACAGTCGCAGCCGTGCGTTCTGGCAAATCTACTCACTCAGGCCCGAACGCAGGCTCAAAGCCTGGCATCAGCCGCAGGCTTCAATTTGGATGTGATCCAAGCTATGTCGAGCACCATCACCACATCGGTGTCTGGTCAGGGACAAAGTGCAAGCTCAGTCCCCCTCGGCGTGGGTTCGGCCCCGTGCACGGTGACGGTAAGGTTCGGGCTGAATCACAACCAATAGCCATGCACAAACTTTCAATCCTCATGTTGCTGAGCGCGGCTGTCGCATCCGCGCAGCTCGACGACAACACCATCACCATCACAGCCACCAGGCAAATCATGCCGCAGCCCGACCAAATTGCTTTCTCTGTATCCGTCCAGACTACCTTGTCCGCTTCGATCGATGGCGCTCTCGCAGAAGTTTCAGGCACGGGCATCACTGCCGCGGATTTGACTGAAGTCTTCAGTGGTACAGGCGATACGCTCGACTGGATATTTAGACTGTCAGCGCCACTGTCCCAAGCCGGCGCCACGGCCGCTCTACTTGCACGAGCAGCGCAGCAAAGCAAAGTAATTACCTCAATCGAGTCTTTAGGCACTCAAGTTTCGCAGACGGCCCAAGCGTCGCAGACTTGCTCGCAGTCCCTGGTTGCCGACGCGCAAAAGCAGGCGCAGACGCTGGCATCGGCCGCTGGATTTACGGTTGGGACGGTGCTTGCCGTTTCGGACGGAAGCGGTATCCAAAACGCCACGCCAACGACAGTTCCCGCAGTAGTTGCCGTGCTCGGAGCGTATTCATTCGCCACCATCCCCGCTGCGGTGTCATCCACCAACACCTGCACCGCCGTGGTTAAATTCCAACTCTACTCCTACCACTAGCAGCTACACTGGAGTTTTACTCTCAACGGAGGATTCAACCACGGATGCCTGAGGAAACTACACCCGCCGCGCCACAGCGCAGTTCGGATGAGGTCGCGCTGGAGATGATGAAGTTCATCGCGGTAACCACCGGCTACGGCAAGGGCACGGGCGGCGCCGGATTCACTGGAAAAACGGTCAAGACACCGGAAGAATACGCCGACGCGCTACTGCAATTGTTCGAGCGCTGCCGGGCTGTGATTCGGAAGGACTAGGGGAAGGATTCGAGGACAGGATCGGACTGCCGGGCAGGCGTTGAGGATCGCCGGCCCGGCGTTAGGAACTATTTCTTCTTCGGTGCTTTCTTCTTCGCGGCTTTTTTCGCAGGCGCCTTTTTCGCGGCTTTCTTGGGAGCCGCTTTCTTCGCTGCTGTTTTCTTCTTCGGGGCGGCTTTCTTTGCGGCCTTCTTCACCGGCGCTTTCTTGGCCGCCTTTTTCGCGGGCGCCTTCTTGGCGGCTTTCTTTGCGGGGGCCTTCTTTGCGGGGGCTTTGGCTGCAGCAGACTTGGGAGCCTTGACTACCGGCTTCTTCTTCGGCGGCGCTTCCTCCCCAATCATGGGAACTGGCGGTACGGCGCTGGGAGGTTCCGTAGCCGGCTTAATCGGTTCTTCCTCGTCTTCGTCCTCGGGACCGTACTCGCCGACTTCGGAAACCACATCCACGCTGTCTTCCTCGTAACCGAAATCGTCCATGTCGTCGTCGCCGTCGAAACGATAGCTGTCAACCATTAATCGTGCCTCCTATAGGGCTTAACCACAACTTAGAATAACTCGTTTTCTTTGGAAGGCAAGAGGCATTACGCACTTTTTCGAGCGCAGGCGACTCAGTTTGCGGTGCTGGAATGCTTGGCGAGGCTGGCGGTCTTGTAGGGTGTCGAGGAGGGAGTCTTACGAAGCGGTGCGGGAGAAGTTTTGTGAGCGGGAGCGGCGGCTTTCTGGGCCGGAGCGCTCACCGTCTTGCGAACCGGACCGTGGAGCGGAGCCTTTTTCGCTGCCGACGGCGCTTGCGCGCTGTGCACTGTCCGCCGAACAGTGGCTTTGCCCGTGTGAGCAGCGAGTCGAGGCACTGTATAACTTACCGGAATGATCAGCGTGTCGCCGGCGTCGGGATGATCCACCGGAAGCCGATTCGCGGCACTGATTGAGGCTACCGCGGTGCCGTAGCGGCGGGCGATTTCAGCGATCGTCTCGTCGGCCCCGACACGATGGATGCGCCACGTCGCACGATGCTCGGCCGGAACCTCTTCGAGGGCCATGCGGACCAGATCGGAGCCGCCCTTCGGGACATGCACGTCGAATCCGGCCGGAGCCACAGGTTTCAGCAGAGCCGGATTCAGATCCTGAATCTCCGGGAGCGACCGGTCGCTCGCATCAGCGATCAGCGACAGGCTGGTAGCTGAGTCCACTTTGATGGTGTCGTATTCAACCGGCGGATCGAGATCCAGGTTCAGCAGATCGTAGTCCTTGGGATTCTTGGCCATGATGGTAAGCGCCAGAATCGCGGGCACGTAGTTATTGGTTTCCTTGGGAAGTACATTGCGCCGAACGAGTTCCCAATAATCGGCGTACCCGGTTTTTTGTACGGCCCGATCTACGCAGCCCGGGCCGCAATTATAAGCAGCCATGGCAAGATACCAATCGCCGAAAGTCGCGTACAGATCGTGCAGATGTTTGGCCGCCGCGCGGGTTGCTTTTTCCGGATCCAGGCGCTCGTCGCTGACGGCCGTCTGGTTCAGCCCGTACTCCCGCCCGCGGAATTGAACGAACTGCCACATCCCCGTGGCTTGCTTGTACGAACGCGCTCTCGGCAGGAAGCCAGACTCGATCTGCGCCAGATAGATCAGTTCTTGCGGTACACCCTCTTCATCCAGAATTCGCTGGATGAGCGGGCGGTAACGGCCAGCATGTCGCAGTCCGGCCACCAGGACTTTGTGGCCACGGTCGGTGGAAAAGTAATGAATGAAGCTGAGGACCGCGTCGTTTTCCTCCAGCGGCAACTGCGACACGGTCGCTTCGAGTTCCTCCTTCACCTTCGGCCGCAGGTTCGGGTCGGTGGGGAAGGTCATGTCCAGGATACTGTCCTTCGGGGCGGTGTCGTAGACTACTTCCTGGTCCGGCGCGGCAGCGCCCAGGCCGTCTAGGTCGTACCGGTAGATGTTGTCCACCAGCTGATCCAGCTTCTTTTCGATCCGGATACGATCCGGCGTATTTTCGGGCGCCGACAGAAGCAGGTCGATGGCGCGATCGAATTCCTGGCGCGCCGAGAACATGTCCCCGATTTGGTAGAGCCGCTTCCCAGCTTCGAAATGCTCCTGGGCATTTGCCAGCCGGGACTCGATTTCCGCGGGACGGGGTGGCTGCATGAGCGTTCGCTCGACCAGATTCGGCGACTCGTTGGCGAAAAGGTTCCGATCTACCTCGGGAGGCGCTACGATTACCGGATCGATTGGGAGAGGAGTGGAAGGCAGGAAGGCTAGCTTGAAGGATTGCGGCTTGCTGGACATGCAGCCGACGAGGCTAAGTGCTAGCGAGCCGACCGCTACCGAGATGAGGACCGTAGAGCGGTGACTTGAGGTCATCAGGCTTCTGTTGGACGCGTCATCAGTAAAACTCTAAAACTCTATAATAGCCGGGACGCCAGGGTCAAGAGGTGCTATCGGTATTCGGAGTAATATACATTACAAAACTCTTACACAGCTCTCCCCACGGAGTCCTAAGTGCTTAGTTCGGCAGAAAATTGAGTTTTCTACAATTTTTGGAAGCACGCGTCCGCCAGATCTCGGGTTACGATTCTCTTGATGGGCTTTATCAGCGTGTCGGGAGAGCCCGGCTGCCGGCATGATGAACTTGCGCGAATGACTGCCCAACGGCTTCGTTGCGAGCTGATTACAGACTCGAAGCTCTGCGAGACGATCGCTGCGGAGTTCGGCGGCGTGACCGAGATTCCCGATAAAGCGTGGCCCCACTTGGTGACAGCGATCCTGGCGAAAGCCGGAAGCCAACAAAATTTGGTGATCGACAGCATGGGTTCCGAGTTCCTGCTGCGGAATATACCGGGGGTGCTAAGGGTGCACGTGACGGGCCCGGAGTCGCGGCGCGTAGGGAACGTGATGCTGGATCGGCAACTGGAGCGGGCAGAGGCCAAGGAACACCTACGGAAGTTGGAGAACGACGCCGCCGATACACGAAAGCGGCGGTTCGGCAAAAGCGGTGGCCGATTCGAAAGCTTCGATTTGGTCTTGAACGCCGAGGGTCTCGGGGTCGAACAGATGTGCGACGTGCTGGAGTCGGCCATTCGGACCAAGGGCGTGCTCGAGTCGGGTTTGCTATCCGCCGCGGCCGAGACGCAAATTCAATTCCAGGTCCGGTTGAAGCTGGCACGCTTCGGGATCGTCCCGCCGGACCGGCTGCACGTACGGAACAAACTGTTCGGTCATCCAAGCGAGGAGGTTTTTGCCAACCTGCTGGACTTTTATCGCATTGCCTGGGATTACGAGCCGCGTAGCTTCGCGTTGCAGTGGGATAAGGATGGAAAGATCCAAGAGGCGTTCACGCCAGACTTTTATCTGCCCGAGTTCGACCTATACGTGGAACTGACTACCATGAAGCAGGCCAACGTGACCAGGAAGAATCGAAAGATCCGGCTGTTGCGCGCGATTTATCCGCACGTCAATATTCAGGTGTTCTATCAGAAGGATGTTCAGGATCTGGTGATCAAGTACGGATTGCCGGAGCAGCTTGCACAGTGATGGATCCGGCCATCGAGCGTGTTCTATTCACGGCCGAGCAGATCGAGCAGCGCATCTGCGAAGTGGCGGCCGACATATCGTCCGACTACACGGGGCGGACCTTGAAACTGATTGGAGTGCTGAAGGGGTCCGTGTTTTTCCTGACGGCGCTGGCGCGCGAGTTGAGCGGGCCGGTGAAGGTGGATTTCCTGGCGCTGTCGAGCTTCGGCAATCAGAAGGGCTCGCCGGGGATGGTACGGCTCGCTAAGGATCTGGACGAGAGCATCGAAGGCGAGGACGTGCTGCTAGTGGAGGACATCGTGGATACCGGCTTCACCACGCGCTACCTGATGCAGCATCTGGCGGCGCGGGAGCCGAATTCACTGGCACTTTGTACTCTGCTGGACCGGACGCCGAGGCGCATCGTTCAGGTGCGGATCGATTACCGCTGTTTTGAGATTCCGGACCGGTTCGTGGTGGGGTTCGGGCTAGATTACAAGCAGCTTTATCGGAATCTCAAGTGCGTCGCGGCTATGAACATGGACGCCCCGGGTCCGAGCTAATTGTTCACGAAGACCTTTTCGCCGTTGAGGTACGTTTCAAGAACCTGGATCTGGTAGGTCGCTTCGTCGTAGCGGAACCGGACCAAGTCGGCGCGCTCGCCGGGCACCAAGCCGCGTTGCCGCGAAGCGATGCGGCCCACGCGGGCGGGGTTGCGCGTCGCTAGCGAGACAGCGTCGCGGAGGCTCAAACCCGCTTCGCGCATCACGACTGAGATGGCGCGATCCATTTGAAGAGCGGATCCGGCCAGGCGCGTGCCGCCGAGAAGACGAACACTGCCGTCGGAATGCAACTCGACGTCGACTTCGCCCAGCCGGTATTGACCGGGGGCGCAGCCGGCGGGCATAACGGCGTCAGTGACAAGAATGGATCGCTCCAGCCCTTTGGCGCGGAGAGCAACTTTCAAGAACGACCGGCTCAGATGGATGCCGTCGACGATGAAGCTAGCGGCCAGACGATCGTCGGCTAGTTGATCCCAGATGTAGTTTCGGCGAGGGAGCGTCGCATGGGCACCATTGCCGAGGTGTGTGGAGAGCGTTGCCCCGGCGTTCGCGGCGTCAGCTATCTGTTGGGCGGTCGCTTTGGTGTGGCCGATGCTTGCCACCACACCCTGGCTGATAAGGGATTCGATGAAGCGCGGCGCCTCGGGCCATTCGGGCGATAAAGTCACCAAGCGGATGTTGCCGCGCGCGGCATCCTGGAATCGGCGGAACTCTTCGAGATCCGGCGGGCGGGCCCAGCGCGCCGGATGCGCACCGCGCGGTCCGTCTTCAGGAGAGACATAGGGACCCTCCACATGAAATGCTTCCATTGCCGCCCCTTCGGGGATCTGCTCTTTCACTCGCGCTAGATTACGGAGCGCACCGGTCATGTCCTCGGGCGATCCGGTGATGACGGTGGGGAAAAAACGCGTGACGCCGGTCCGAAACATTTCGCGGATGGATTGTCCGATGTGCTCGGCCGAGCTTGTGGGCGAGTTGTAGTCGACTCCGGCGAAACCATTGACCTGCAAGTCGATCCAGGCGGGCGAGATGAAAACATCGGAGCCGGAAGGCTGGAGCAGCGAGTCGACGTGGTCGATGAAATCGTGAAACGAGATTTCGACTTCTTCGCCGCTTGCAAGGTGGATGCCGCTACATTTCATCGGAGCGCAGATTTATACACAAGTTTCCCACAGGCTGTGGAAGCTAAGTACAAGAGTTAGCAGCTAGAAAAATATTGTTGAAAAGCGTTCGACTAAGTATAGAAATCACTTCCACTTCGGGCGAAGCCCTGATAAAACAGAATGCATGATCCCCTGCGAGTGCGGTTCGGGCGGTTAATCTCGGGGGAGGTGATCGTCGGAATCGCACTTGCGGATCGTCCTTCCGCAACGTCCAATTGTTCGTTTGGGTTCGCTGAAACCCGTGGCCCGTGACCTAAACCGTCACGGGTTCATTTTTTCCGACTGGCATGAGCCAACCGAAGCGGTCCGGAGTTTTGCCGTCGACGATGTCGAAGAAGGCTTTCTGGATTTTTTCGGTGATAGGACCGCGTGCGCCTTTGCCGACAGGAATGCGATCCACGGAGGCGATGGGCGTGACCTCGGCCGCGGTGCCCGAGAAGAAGACTTCGTCCGCGATGTAGAGCATCTCGCGCGGGACGAGCGTCTCTGACACGGGAATACCCAGCGATTCGGCCAACTGGATAATGGTGTCTCGCGTGATGCCCGGCAGAACTGAAGCTCCCAGCGGAGGCGTGAGAATCTTGCCGTCGCGTACGAGAAAGATATTCTCACCCGAGCCTTCGCTCACATAACCTGCCGTGTCGAGCGCGATGCCTTCGGCGTATCCGTTCTGATGCGCTTCCATGCGGATCAGCTGCGAGTTCATGTAGTTCGCACCGGCTTTGGCGAGCGCGGGCAGGGTGTTAGGCGCGATGCGCGTCCAACTGGAGACGCAAACATCCACACCTTTGGCGAGGGCGTCTTCACCAAGATACTTTCCCCATTCCCAACAAGCGATGTAGGTTTCGGTGGGGTTTTGGGAAGGAAGCACGCCGACGTCGCCGTAGCCCCGCAGGACCAGCGGGCGGAAATAGCATGAATTCATGCGATTTACGCGCACCAGCTCGGCCATGGCGTCGGTCAATTGTTCGATCGAGTATTTCAATTCGATACGATAGATCTTGGCGGAGTCATGCAGACGGCGGAGATGTTCGCGCACACGAAAAATCGCCGGACCGGCCGGGGTGGAGTAGCAACGGACGCCTTCAAAAACCGAGCTGCCGTAGCTGGTGACATGAGACAGGACGTGAATCTTGGCGTCGTCCCATGCGATGAACCGGCCGTTGTGCCAGATTTTTTCCGTGGGCTTTAACATACCGCAATTATAACGTCGCCATGCATAGGAAACATAGAGGACAGAAGCGCGTTGGCGTTCAGGGTACAGCGGGGGGGCGCGCGATGCTCGCGATCCTGATCGCGGCGGCGAACTGCTTCGCGGGAATAAAGCAACTCCAGCCGGGGTTTAATCTCTTTACGCCACAGCAGGACGTTCAACTTGGCAAGGAAGCTTCCGCTGAGGTCCAGCGGCAACTGCCGCTCTTGCGAGATCCGGAAGTGGATCGGTATTTGAATGTGCTCCTCCGCAAGCTGGAGCAGTCGCGTTATGCGCGGTCGCTAGAGTCAAACGGAGCGCGGGCCGAGATGTTTCCATTTCAGATCCGTGCAGCGTCGAGCAAGGCAGTGAACGCGTTTTCGCTGCCCGGCGGACCGATTTTCGTGAATAGCGCGGCGATAGCGGCGGCGGAGAATGAAGCACAGCTGGCAGGCGTGATCGCGCACGAGATGTCGCACATCGTTCTCCGGCATCCTACCAATCAGGCTTCGAAGCGAAATCTGGTGGCGCTTCCGGCGCTGCTTGCGGGCGCACTGGCTGGGCATTCGTTATTGGGACAGCTGGCACAGATCGGGGTGGCGTTCACGGCCAACTCGGCGCTGCTGAAATTTTCGCGCGGCGACGAAGCCGAGGCCGACTACAACGGCGTGCTGATCATGGCGGATGCTGGATACAACCCGCGCGAGATGGCTCGGTTTTTCGAAATCCTGGAGTCAAAGACCGGGCGCGGTGACGGTCTATCGGAATTTCTATCGGACCATCCGAATCCCGGGAATCGCGTGGCGGCCATCGACGATGAAGTCCGCCAACTGCCGCATCAGGCGTATGCGAACGATGAAACCGGGCAGTTCACTAAAATCCGCGACCGCTTGCGGCATTTGCCGGCAGCCGCGCCGGCACGCACGGAAGGCGAGACGGTAACCGCGCCCCAGGATCTGCGCGCGAGTTCGCAGTTTCGTTCGTATGCTGGGACATCCTTCGCTTTCTCGTACCCGGACAACTGGGAGCCGCACGCGAGTTCAAGCAGCGGCGCGGTAACCATCGCGCCGCGGGAAGGCCTGGCGCCGGGAGCGGGCCGGCAGGTGGCGATCGGATTTGGCATGGAAGCCGGGTACTTCCCACCCGAACGTGGGCGTGCGGATCTCGAACGCGATACTGGCGCGCTGATTCGCAAGTTCCAGCGCGAGAATCCCGCAATGCGAACCGGCCGCGAGACTCGCGTCATTCAAGTGGGAGGGGAGACGGCGCTGCTGTCAACGTTGTATTCGCGCTCACCATACCGGAATGAACGAGAGGTGGACGTACTGGTGACCGTCGCGCGGCCACAAGGATTGTTTTACGCAGTATTCATTGCTCCTGAAAGTCAGTTCGACTCGGTGCAGCCGAGCTTTGAAAAAATGGTCCAGTCGGTGCGGTTTGAATAGCGTACAACCAAACTTTTTCATCGCCGGTGCTCCCAAGGCGGGCACTACATCGCTCTATCACTACCTGGACCAGCATCCGCAGATCTACATGAGCCCGGTGAAAGAGGCAAACTACTTCGCCTCCGAGATCTGCCTGGAAAATTTCGCCGAGGAGCATCAAGATCGAGTGAGCCGCGATATGCAGGCCATGCAGGATTATCTCGCCGGGCCTATGTCGGTGAAACGTTTTGGCGCGGTTGGGCTCCAATGGCAAGACTATCTGAGGTTGTTTCGTAATGTGAGGCAGGAGGAAGCGATTGGTGAAGGAAGTGTCTTATATCTCTGGTCGGAGAGCGCTGCAAAGAACATTCTTGCCAAGATTCCGGCGGCTAAGATCATCCTAATTTTGCGCGATCCGGCAGAGCGCGCCTTTTCGCAGTATCAGCAACTGGCGAAGAAAGGCAGAACGAGCTCGAGCTTTTCCGAGACGTGCAGGCAGGCGATGCAGGCGAGCCACGGCAAATTTCGCGCGTTTCGTCCGTTTCTTGAGTTGGGCGTGTACGCGGATGGCGTTCGCCGCTATCTCGACCTGTTTCCGCGCGAGAACGTGCACATCGCGTTCTATGAGGATTACCGGCGAGACGCGCGCGCAACGTTCGCCGGCATTTTGGGTTTTCTAAAGGTAGACACCGGCTTTAAAGCAGACCTGTCGCGGCAGCACCTGGCAGGAGTGCCAGGAAATGTGATGGATCGGGAGGACAGAGAGTTGCTAACTACGTTTTACAGAGATGACATACGGAGGCTGGGGCACTTGTTGAATCGCGACTTGTCCCACTGGGAACGCTAACGATGACTGGTGGATGTTGCGTCTGGTTCACCGGTTTGCCCTGCGCGGGAAAGAGCACGCTGGCGGAGCGGCTGGCAGAGTGGCTCGCAGGGCAAGGACTGGAAGCGGTCGTCTTCGATGGCGACGTGGTGCGACAAACAGTCTCGGCGGACCTGGGATTTTCGCGCGATCACCGGAACGCGAACGTGACTCGCATCGCGGGGCTGGCCGCCGAAGTGGTTCGCCGTGGAGGTGTTGCGATTTGCGCGCTGGTGAGTCCCTATGAGGAATCGAGAGTGAGCGCTCGGGCGATCGTCGGTCCGACGGATTTTGTGGAAGTCTTCGTCGACACCCCGCTTGATATCTGCGAGGGCCGCGACGTAAAGGGAATGTATCGGGCCGCGCGCTTGGGAACGCTGGAGCATTTCACGGGCGTGAGCGACCCCTACGAGAGGCCGGAGCATCCCGAGGTTCTCGTGGTCGGCCAAGGCGCGCCCGAGGAGACAATTGTGCCGATTCTTCGTGCGATCGAGCGGCGAATCGTCAAACAGGCCCGGGCATGAGAAGATAGTAGTGGCGTGGCTGTAAAGGTTCAGGTTCCCAAGAAAGCCTCCGCGGTCCGGTTTTTCCTGCACCCTGGAGGAAAATTCCTAATCGCGTTGTTGGCGATCGGTGTCACCGCCGGTTTGGGAGTCTTCACTTACTACTATTCCTACTATTCGCATCGGATCGAGGCCAAGCTGGCCGCCGGCCCGTACGCCAACACGTCCATGCTGTTCGCGGCACCGCGAACCATTGCGGTCGGCGACACCGCCAGTCCGGGAGAGATCGCCAGCGAGCTGCGGCACAGCGGCTACAGCGAATCGCACAACAACCGCATGGGCTACTTTGCGATCAAGCCGGACGAGATCGATGTCTACCCGGGGCCGGATTCGTATTTCAAGCGCGATGAAGGCGTGATCAAGTTTCGCGGAAGCAAGGTGGCGCGGATCATCTCGCTGGCCGACAACACCGAGCGCACCGAGTACACGCTGGAGCCGGAACTGATCTCGAACCTGTTCGATAAGAACCGCGAGAAGCGTCGGCTGGTGAAATACGAGGACATTCCGCCAGTGCTAGTGCACGCGGTAGTTTCGGCCGAAGACAAGCGCTTCTTCCAGCATTCCGGGTTCGATCCGGTTCGCATCGTCAAGTCGGCGTATGTGGACATGAAGAAGGGGCAGAACGCACAAGGCGCTTCGACGCTGAGCATGCAGCTTGCAGGCATGCTGCTGCTGAATCGGAGCGACCGGTCGTGGAAGCGCAAGATTCCGGAGGTGCTGATTACGCTGCACCTGGAACAGAAGCTGACCAAGGAACAGATTTTCGAGTATTACGCCAACCAGGTGCCGCTGGGGAATCGCGGGAGCTTCGGGATTCGCGGATTCGGCGAAGCAGCGGAGGTTTATTTCGGTAAGGACGTCTCGCAGTTGACGCTGCCGGAGGCGGCGACGCTGGCGGGATTGATCCAGCAGCCGAGCTACATCAATCCGTATCGCTGGCCGGAGCGGGCGCGGCAGCGGCGCAACATCGTGCTGAAGATGATGTTCGAAAACAAGTACATCAGCGAGGCGGAACTGGAGCGGGCCGAGGCTTCGCCCTTGACGTTGGCGCATGGATCGGGCGAATCCGCCGAAGCGCCGTACTTCGTCGATCTGGTGAACGATACGCTGCTCGAAAAGTTTCCGGATTACAATTTCCAATCCAATACGTATCGCGTCTATACGACGCTCGACATGAATCTTCAGCGTGACGCGTCGGAAGCGGTGCGGATCGGGATGGACGAAGCCGATTCGCACATGAAGAACCGGAAGAAGAAAGATCCGAAGTATCCCGATCCGCAGTGCGCGCTGATCGCGCTCGATCCGATGACGGGCGAAGTGCGCGCGCTGATTGGCGGACGGAACTACGGCATCAGTCAACTCAACCGGATTCTCGCCAAGCGGCAGCCAGGGTCGTCTTTCAAACCGTTTGTTTATACCGCTGCGTTAAACACGGCGCTTTCAGGCGGCAGCCAGGTGATCACGCCGGCTAGCATCATAGACGACGAGCAGACCACGTTCTGGTTCGACGGCAAGCCTTACGAGCCGAGCAATTTCGAGCATAAATTTTACGGCAATGTGACCTTGCGCGACGCTCTTGCGCATTCGCTCAACGTCGCGACTGTGAAGGTAGCGGAAGAGACCGGTTACGGCGCGGTAGTGGATCTGGCGCGGCGGGCTGGGTTGAATCTGGACATCCAACCGACGCCGGCGGTCGCGCTAGGAGCTTATGAAGTGACGCCGCTTGAGATTGCCGGTGCATACACTATCTTCGTCAATAAGGGGATTTATTCCAAGCCGTATTTCATCAGCAACATTGCCAATGATCGTGGATCGCAGATCTTTGCCAGCGAGCCCGAGCATCGGAATGTATTGGATCCTCGGATTGCGTTCCTTATGGATCAACTCATGGAAGAAGTGGTGCGCACCGGGACCGGCGCAAGCGTGTGGTCGCGCGGCATCAATTTTCCAGTGGCAGGTAAGACGGGCACATCGCATGACGGCTGGTTCGCCGGGTTCACCAACAAGCTGCTGTGCGTGGTATGGGTGGGTTTTGATGATAATCGCGAACTGAATCTGGAGGGCGCCAAATCCGCGCTCCCGGTTTGGGCCGAGTTCATGAAGCGCGCGCACGAGCATCGCGAATATCGCAATGTGAGCGAGTTCGAGCCGCCCGCCGGCGTGGTGAGCGTGCCCATCGATCCGTTGTCGGGACAGATCGCCACCGCCGCCTGTCCCAAGGTGCGAACCGAGTACTTTGTGGAAGGCACGCAGCCGGTGGAACAGTGCAGACTGCATGGCGGAGGCGCGACTCAGGTGGCGGGCTGGGAAACCAATCCCGGCACGCGTCCGAGCGACTCGGCCACGAGTGTTCCGGCGACGCCGGCCGCACGCGAACGCGTAGTTACCTCATCGTCCTCCGCGCAGACCGATCCTGCCCCGCGTCCGGACGATCCGCCGAAAAAGAAAAAGGGATTTTTCGAGAAGCTTCGCGGGATCTTCCACTAGCGCTGACGGCGAGAGATGTACTCCGGCCGGATGTCCCCGGCCACTTCCAGAACTGATAGTCTAAGAGCTAAGCACGACTACGGGGTGGGATTAATCGTCCTGTCCGATGCAGCCGATGTTGTTGGAGGAGGTGGCTGTGTATTCAAGAATCTGGTTGGTTGCAATCAGCGTCGCTGGGATGACGGGAGTGGCTGGCGCACAAACCACGCAGGCCGCGAATACCGCTTTTCACGATGGTTCAGTTTCTTCGCAGACGGCTCAGGCATCCAAGCCGCCTGGTATCGTAACGGCCGAGATGCGCGGTGACATTTTCATGGCCAAGAAAATGTATCGCGAAGCGGCGGAAGCATACAAAGAGGGACCGCGAGATTCGGCGGTCCTGTTGAACAAGACCGGCATTGCTTATCACCAAACGCTCGATTTGGTGACTGCCGAAAAATATTATCGGCTGGCGATCCGAGCGAATCCGCATTATGGTGAAGCCATCAATAATTTAGGCACGATTTATTATGCTCGCAAGAGTTACCGTCGCGCGGTGAACGAATACAAGAGAGCGCTGCGGATCAATCCGAAATCCGCGTCGGTGCTGAGCAATCTTGGCACAGGGTATTTTGCACGCAAGGATTACAAGCGGGCCGCGGAGACCTGGGAGCAGGCGCTGGCGATCGATCCGGAGGTCTTCGAAACGCGCGGGACGCAGGGCGTGCTGCTGCAGGAGCGGAGTGTGGACGAGCGCGGGAAATTTCACTTTATGATGGCCGAGCAGTACGCTCGCAAAGGCATGAACGATCGCGCGCTCCAGTACATCCGCAAGGCGCTCGAAGAAGGCTACAAAGAGAAGAAGAAAATCGCTGAAGATCCGGCGTTCGTGGCCATCAAGGATCTGCCAGAGTTCAAGGAATTGCTCACGGCCGAGCCGCGAGTTTTATAGTGCCTAGACGGTAGCTTGCCGCGTAATCGTTTCGCTCATTTCGCTATTGCGTTCGCCATTATCCTGGCGGGCTGCACACACCAGAAAAGCAGCGCGCCCGAGCGGCTGGCGGTGGTCCCTTTTGAAAATCTGAGCACGAACACGGAGTTCGATTGGCTGGGGAAGGCGCTGAGCGCCGCGGTGGCCGAAGATCTGACCGGTCTTCCGACTATTTACACGCAGGGTGTGGATTCGTTCGATGGCGCATATGCCATGCATGCCTCGCGAGCCGTCGAGGGCTATTTTGTTCAGAGTAACGGACGGCTGGAAGTGCACGCCACCGTGCGGGATCTGGCCAGCAGAAAGACGATCGCGACTTTCGATCTAAACCAGCCCATGACGCAAGGAACCATAGCGCTGGCGAATGGGCTGGCGAAAAAACTGCGCGCGGATGCGCGAGCGTTTCCGACAACGAACGAAGGGGCTTACCGCGCGTATGGAGAAGCGCTTGAAGGAGGCGATCGAGCGGCGGTGTCGCGCGCGCTCGAGACGGCCTCGCAAGACGATCCACGATTTTCGCTGGTGTACCTGGAGCGGGCGCAGGTCCTGGCGGGCGCGGGCGATCGCGCGGGTGCGTTGCAAGTGATCGAAACAGCGAAACGCGGCCCATCGGACCCCATCACCGGCGCGAAGATGGGACTTTTCGAGGCGTCGCTCGAAGGGAACCGTGCAGCGCAACAACGAGATCTTGAAGCGTTGGTTGGGCTAACACCGGCGGATTCCAAAGTGTTCGAGGAACTCGGACAGGTGCAGTCGGCCGATCGCAAATTTGCCGACGCGGCGCGCAGCTATGCGAGCGCCAGCAGCCTAAATCCAGAGGACGCTCAGTTGTGGAACGAACTGGGCTACGCGCGGTCCTACGGGGGCGATCTAAACGGCGCGCGGAGCGCGCTGGAGGAATACCAGCGGCGGGTGCCCACGGAGAACGTAAATCCGGTGGATTCGTTGGGCGAGGTGAGTTTTTATTCGGGCGATTTTGCTGCCGCGGAGAAGTATTTTCTGGAAGCAGACAAGAGAAATGCGGCGGAATTCAATGGCGCGGACATGCTGAAAGCGGCCCAGGCGCGATTGATGACGGGGGATCTTGCTGGAGCGGATGCGCTGTTCGACAGATATGCCAAGCGTCGCTCCAGGATGCCGTTTGAAAGCGCGCAGTGGCGATTTGTGACTGGGCGCCGCGCAGCAGCCATGGAGGCCGTGGAGACGATGCTGCCGTCGCTGGCTGGGGATGCGCGTTCGCTAGCGTCGAATCAGCTTGCCATCTGGAAGTTTCTTACCGGCGACAAGAAGACCGCGGAGCAGCTCGCTTCGCAAGCGGCGGAAAGCGCGCTAGGTCCCGCGGCCCGTAACTTGAGTGGATCCATCCAGGCGATTCTGGACCCCTCCGCCAGACCCGCTGGGTCGCGTTTGGAAGACGCATACGAGCAGCTCTTTTCAGGAAAATTTGCTGAGGCCACACCGTTGCTCGAGACGTTGTACCGTCAAAGCGATCCGCACAATGACGGCGAGATCCGCACATTGCTCGCCTGGACTTATGTCCAAACCGGCCGGGCGGATGCCGCGCGATCCCTGATCGATACTTATCCGATTCCGCTCTCATCGTCAGATCTTATGTTTGTGTCTTTGATTTTTCCGCGTTTCTTGTTCGTGCGTGGAGCGGTGCTCCAGCAAGAAGGCAAGCGGGCCGAGGCGAAGGCAGCATACACCCTGTTTCTGAAATACTCGGGCGACCTGCCGGATGTATTCGGAGACGAAGCTGTGGCCCGGAAGAATCTAAGCGCGCTGTAGACTAGACGCCCGCAGGTTTGCCTTCCCAGGGTTTGTGGACGCCCTGGTCGCGATCTTCGACGCGATCGTAGAGATGCAGATCCGAAGTGGTGCCGAGGCTTTCGTTGTAGAGGCTCGGCAGGCCGAGGCCTTCCTTCAGATCCTCTTCGAAATTGTGCAGGGCTTTGAGCTGCGGCGCGAGTGCGGGAAGTTGCTTGCCCGAGGGCGTGCGCCAGAACAGCTGATATCCGCGATTGACCAACAGCCCAATCTCGCTGCCGATTTCGAGTCCTGCTTTGTTGACGTGCGGGTGCTGGCCGGGATGGTCTTCGACAATCGCGCCGATGCCGTCGCGCGACACCTGAGCGCGCTTTGAGTCGAGAGACTTGCTGGTGAAATTGAAAGTCTTGAGACCTGCGATGCGTTCGGCGAAGGTCGGCTCGTGCGGTTTTTCGCGACGGAAGAACATGCACTTACTATAATGCCAGAGTGCCTTTTCTCTTGTCGTTGGATGAAGGAACTACCAGCGCACGCTCGGCGGTGTATGACGAGCAGGGCCGGCGGTTGGACATGGAGTCGGCGCCCATCGAGTGCCGCTACCCGCACCCGGGATGGGTGGAACAGGATGCCGAGGCGATTTGGCGCGCGCAATTCGACTCGGCTCGTCGGGTGCTGGAGCGAGTGGAAGGCGGAGCTCGATCGATCCATGCGCTGGGAATCACGAATCAGCGGGAGACCACCATTGTTTGGGAACGCAAGACCGGAATACCAGTGGCACCCGCGATTGTGTGGCAGTGCCGGCGGACGGCTGCCTTTTGCGCCGAGCTTGCGACGGGACCGTATGCGGCGGCCATCACTAAGAAGACGGGATTAGTGATCGATGCGTATTTTTCCGGGAGCAAGGCGCGATGGATTCTCGAGAATGTGCCCGATGCGAAGAGCAAGGCTCGAGACGGCGAATTGCTGTTTGGGAACGTCGATACTTGGTTGGTTTGGAAGCTCACCAACGGTGAGGTATACGTCACGGATTCTTCGAACGCCTCGCGCACGATGCTCATGGATCTCGGGTCGGGCGATTGGGACGCGGAGTTGCTCGATATTTTCGGCGTGCCGCGCGCGATGTTGCCGCGGATCGCGTCGTCGAGCGAGGTGGTTGGGATCGCGGCGGCGGAGCATTTAGGGTACGAGATTCCGATCGCGGGGATCGCGGGGGATCAGCAGGCTGCCTTGTTCGGGCAGGCGTGTTTCCGCCCGGGTTTGTCAAAAAACACGTATGGGACGGGATGTTTCGCGCTGCTGCACACTGGATCGCGGCAGCCGGTATCGAAACATAAGCTGCTGGCGACGCGTGCGGCGTCCTTGAAGGAACCGCAGTTCGCCGTGGAGGGGAGTGTTTTCATCGCGGGGGCGGTAGTGCAGTGGTTGCGCGACAAGCTTGGGATCATCGGGACGGCGGCGGAGAGCGGGGCATTGGCAGGCACGGTGGCCGATACGGGCGGGGTGTATTTCGTACCGGCGTTTGTCGGGTTGGGCGCGCCGCATTGGGATTCGTCCGCGCGCGGGATGCTGAGCGGCGTGACGGCTGCAACTGGGCGTGCGGAGATCGCGAGGGCGGCTCTGGAGTCGATCGCGTATCAGACGCGGGAGTTAGTTGAGGCGATGGAGGCGGACAGCGGGCAGAAATTGCGCGAGCTGCGCGTGGATGGCGGCGCAGCAGCCAGCGATTTTTTGATGCAGTTCCAAGCGGATATTTTGGGGCGCGCGATCGTGCGGCCGGCGGATGCGGAGACTACAGCGCTCGGGGCGGCGTATCTCGCGGGATTGGCGACTGGATTTTTCAAGGGGCTCGATGAGTTGGAGCGGTTTTGGAAGGCGGAGAAAACGTACCAGCCGCGGATGAATCCAGAGCGGAGGGAAGAGTTGTTCGAAGGGTGGACGAAGGCGGTGGCTCGGTGCCGGTATTCGGGATAGCGTTCACACGAATGTGAACACGGCACGCAGGAGTGCGTGCGCCACAACCTAGGGCTGAAGGTGCTTGCCCAGGAAGTCGGCGGTAGCGTGATAAGCCTCCAGCCAGCGTTTTTCCGTAAGGAATCCGTGGATTTCGTCGGGGAAGATTAATTCTTCCATTTCGACGTGCTGGTTGCGCAGCGCCTCGGCCAGGCGGACGGATTCGTGGAACGGAACATTGCGGTCGTCATCGCCGTGGATCAGGAGCACCGGCGATTTCCAGGTATTCACCGAAGCCAGAGGCGAAGATTCGAACGCGATGCGGGCGGCATCGGCGTCCTTGCCGGGATCGTAGGCCGGGACGAAGTTGCGGATGACGTCGTTCCAGTCATGCACGCCGTGGAAGTCGACACCGACAGCGAAGAGGTCGGATGCGCGGGCCAGCGCGAGAGCCGTGAGG
>Ga0335078_10000626_pt1 | contig 54452 bp, 56 predicted proteins | sample Lox_Sample_32_FD_206711 | JGI IMG/M metagenome (GOLD analysis project Ga0335078, IMG submission 206711) | Soil microbial communities from Loxahatchee National Wildlife Refuge, Florida, United States - Lox_Sample_3.2 | ecosystem: Environmental > Terrestrial > Soil > Wetlands | place: USA... | reverse complement strand
CCGAAGCTGTTGACGTTGACGTTGGCGGGCGTCAGCTCCGTTTCCTACAGGTTCGCACCCGTGCGGTTCAGGTCATAGTGCTGCATGACCACATTCACCTGCGCCACGGCCGGTCGCGGCAGAACCAGCAGCAGAGTGGCGCCGAGATACCCGGCGGCGAAAAGAAAACGTTGTTTCCACGAGTTCATCCGGACCCCCGTACAATTAGTTGAATTGATTGTCTCCATGGTTGGATTTGATTCTGCATGTAAATTCCAAACCGTCAATCGTCCGAATGGGTAAGTGGTTGGGTGTTGTTTGCCGTGGAGTCGGCGCGGTGCGCCGATTTCGGCCACCGTCTCGACCGACACGTTGAATTTGTTCTTGCGAAAATACGCCGGCATGAGAAGGTCAAATTAAGAGATAAATAAGAGTTAACCAGCAGCAGGCTGGACGACATGAAACGTTTTGGAAAAATCGCGGTTTGCCTCGGGGGCGGGCTGGCATCGATTGCCGGGTTATCCGCGCAGGAGTTGTCTTCAACCAATCATCCCCTACCGGACAATCCCTACGCGCCGATTGTTGTCCGGAATGTGTTTGGTTTGAATCCCCCGGCGCCGTCTGATTCCGCCGAAGTGCACGCGGATTTGCCCCGAATCACGCCTAATGGCATTATTTCCATCTTTGGCGCCTGGAATGTGCTGTTCAAGACTTCCAGTGGCAGCAAGCCGGACTGGCCGGCCGGGGACAAGTTTTACGACCTCGCGGAAGGCCAGATACAGGACGAGATCGAGGTCAGCCGCGTTGACGCCCGGAAGTGCCTGGTGACCTTTAAGAATCACGGCGTGATCCAGGAACTTCCGCTGGTCAGCACGGCGGCGACCGGCGGTTCCGACACCGACAATCATTTCATGGGTGCGCACCTGCGTGCGGCTCTCGCCAGGTCCAATCCCCTGCGCCATGGCGGCCCGGTCAATGAGGACGCGACCGGCGCCAATGGATCTCCGGCACCCTAATCACCACCTGCCGGATGAGCCGGAATGGATTCGCGCCGGCTATCCGGGTGTTGTGGGGAGATAACCGGCGCGTGCGTGTCGCCGTACCGGGACACAGTCCCGCCATGCGGGAGGCAAGACCGATGGATTTATGACTGTGGGGCGGGCATTCCTGTCTGCCGGTTGGCGAAACCTCCCGGTTCCGCCCGGGCAACTGGAAAGTCGCCCGCAACGGCAGGCTCGAAAGCTGCCCTACACTTTCAACTCGCGGGCGGCGCCGGGCATCCAGATCTGCTCCGGCCGCGGTGCGCCAGCAGCCTCCCAATCCATCGCGCGTTCCACGATGCCGCGCATCTGGTCAAACCACCACCCCGCCCGGGCGATCCGCCCTTCCTGCCGCGCCGCCGTCGCCGACGGCCGGAGGCCGTTGAAACCGAGTTCCAGTTGATTGTCTGTCGCATTGATCATAGTTGAACCTTTCTATGCGCGACAGTCTGGCAGAGGGGGTTGGACATTGGCTGTCCCAGGCAAAAAGAATTCGGGATGTGTCACTTGACAAACCCAATTTCCAATGAAAAAAGCCAATAAAAACGCACCTTTGCACCATTGGTATTTTTTGCCAATTGTGCCACAGAAATATCGAACTTTACGCAGCCGGCGCGTTTGCGGATGGCCAAATTAGCAATAATGGCTATAATTTTTGCGGAATTATCCCCTACGCATACAGCCGTTTCCCGATTATTTCCCCGGAGCGGCGGGTAGCGGCGGGGACTTCGGTTCGGTCCTGGGCGTGGTCTTGTCCTCCCGCAGCTCCACGGTGTCGCCGGGTTGCAGTGACACCGGATGACCGTTCAACACGGCGGCGGGATCGACATTGATGAGCTGGCCGTGGCGGGTGATGATGATTTCCTGCGGATTATGGCGGCCGACGTATTCGGCGGTGGCGATGGCCTGGACCAGCGTCAATCCATCCACCCAGGGCACCCGGGAATGTTTCACGGGGCCGACCACACCAACGCTCGTGTGCGGATCGGCGCCGGTCGCCACAAATGCCGCCCTTTGCCCGGCAAAATAAGCCGCCTGCACCCGGGCATCGGCCGATGATTTGGAAACGCAGCCGGAAATCGTCATCACCATCGCCGACGCCAGGGCGCCCGCCAGGACAATCTGTGCCGAACCGGCCATGTTACTCGGGTTTTTTGAGAATCTTCCCGAACTCGCCTTCCACCGGCTCGATTTCGATGCGGTGACCCGGTTGGCCGGCGGCGGGTGGCCTGGCCGTCCCCGCATTTTTTTCCGTTTTCGGCGCGGCCATCAGCGGCGGCAACGGCGCCTCCGCCATCGGCGTCTCCGCCGGTTCGCTGTCGGACGGCTCGGCGTCCCGGCCGGGAATGAAGAAATTGGTCCGGTTCTCCAGCCATTTGGTGTATCGCTGAAAACTCCACATGCCGTGTTCGGCGCCGGTCTCGATGGCGGAGATGATTTTGAAAAACTCGCGCTGGCGGATGAAATTTTTCACCGCATGCGTCGCGAACAGGATTTCACATTCCGGCACCCGGATATTCAAATCCTGCCGGAACCGGAGCCGCTGCGAAACAACCCCCACCAGGCAATCGGCCAGCTGCGCGCAAACCGCGCCCTGGATTTCCGCCGGGAACGCCGACGCGATGCGTTGCACCGCCTCGGCACATGTGGATGAATGCACCGTCGCCAGCACCAGGTGGCCGGTTTCCGACGCGTTCAGCGTCAGGCGCATCGTTTCCGGATCGCGCATCTCCCCCACCATCAACACATCCGGATCCTCCCGCAGCGCGTCCAGCAACGCCTGTTCGAAGCTCGGCGTGTCGCGTCCCACTTCCCGCTGCCGGATGAAGGCGCGACGGGAGCGGAACGTGTATTCGATGGGACTTTCCACGGTGACGACGTGAAGAGTTTCAGTAAGGTTGATCTCCTGGATCAGGGCGGCGAGCGTCGACGACTTGCCGCTGCCGGTCGGGCCGCTGACCAGGATCAGGCCATGCGGATTTTTGATCAACTTCTTGAGATCCGGATGCAGGTTGAGTTTTTCCACCGTGGCCTGAAAGGCACTCAGCAGACGGATGGCAAACCCGATGCCCCGCGACGTCTGCAGCACATTGATCCGGCAACGGACACCGCGGACGGTTTTGGACAGGTCATACGAGCGCCGTTCCAGGAACCCCGGCCATTGTTCCTCGCCGATCAGGTCCCGGGCCGCAGCGGCCAGGGTTTTGGGGGACAATGGTTCGCCGGTCACCCGCAATGCGCCGCGGATGCGCACCGCGGCCGGCATCCCCGCCTCCAGATGCAGATCGCTGGCCCCGTTGTTCGCCGCCGATTCAATCAATGCGTCCAGTTCCATGGAATCACCTTAATGGACAAGGCCTCCGGCGAAAAGTTCTTTGGTGGAAGAAAAATAGTCTTATCGCCCTCGTCTTCGTCCTCGTTCTCGTCCTCGAATTATCCGGAGTTGGAGCGCCGAGCACCGGCTCGGCTCGGGGAAAAGCCAATCGATCCGTGCCGAGACAGTGCTCGGCGCTCCGGTTGTGCCAACGGGGCGACTGGAAAGTCGCCCGCACCGGCAAGGCTCGAAAGCCTGCCTACGGGTAGGGATGCCGCGCTGCGGCGTCCGTTTTTCGACGGATGCTCAGGGCCGGGCAATGTATTCTTTCCACTCCGCCACCGCCGATTTGATGTCCGCCGCACAGTTGGCACGCGGCTTCACAAACCGTGGCGTGAACCAGGGAAACGTGCCAATCAGATCGTGCGTCACCAGAATCTGGCCGTCGCAGTCCGGACCCGAACCGATGCCGATGGTGGGCGCAGAAATCGATTGCGAAATCTCCTTCGCCACCGGCGGCGTGACGAGTTCCAGGACGATGGCGAACGCCCCGGCATCGGCCAGGGCTTTGGCATCCTCCAGCAACTGGCGGTGTTCGGCATCTTGCCTGCCTTTGATGTGATAGCCGCCTTCTTCAAGCACATGCTGCGGCAACATGCCGAGATGCCCGCAAAACGGAATGCCCGCCGACCGGATCGCCTGCACCTGCGGCAAAATCCCGCGGCCGCCCTCGGCCTTCACAAATTCCGCCCCGGCGGCAACCAGGCGCCGGGCATTGGCCGCGGCATCGGCCGCCGTCTCGTAACTCCGGTACGGCAGATCGGCCCCGAGCAGGGCGCCGGGCTTCGCGCGCGCGGCGGCGCGCACGTGATGCTCCATCTCAGCCATGGTCACATGCGTCGTGTCCGGATATCCCAGCACCACCATGCCCAGCGAATCGCCCACCAGCAGCAACGGCACACCCGCCTCGTCAAGCAGCTTGGCCATCGGGAAATCGTACGCTGTCAGCGCCGCGATTTTTTCACCACACGCTTTCATGGCGCGAATCGTTTCGACGGTGATTTTTGTGGAATTCATTGGCAGGTGGTAGGGACACCGCGCTGGGTGTCCGGACGGCGCAACGCGCCGTCCCTACCGATCAAAACTTCGGAGCAATTCCTCCGGATTGGTGGTGGCCGTGCCGATTTTGCCGACCACGATGCCGGCGGCGTGGTTCGAAAGGGTCGCCGCCTCCACCGGCGACGCGCCGGCGGCGATGGCCAGCGTAAACGTGGCGATCACCGTGTCGCCGGCGCCGGACACGTCGAATACCTCCTGGGCGACGGTGGGAATATGGAACGGTTTCCGGTCGCGCTGACACAGCAACATGCCGAGTTCGCCGAGGGTGATGAGCAGCACCGCCGGGCGCAATTCGTTGAGCAACCGTTCGGCGGTGAGCATGAGATTTTTGTCGGCCAGCGGGTTCGGATGGCGGGTTTCATCCGGCAGATTGGCCAGTTCGAACGCTTCCTTCCGGTTTGGCGTGATCAGCGAAAGGCCGCTCAGATTCAGATGATGCACCGGCTTGGGATCGAAACTGAGCCAGATGCCGCGCTCGCGGCAGAGCGTCTTGATCTCATTGAGCAACGGCTGGGTCACGACACCTTTGCCGTAATCGCCGACGATGAGGGCGGCGGCTGACGGCAGTTTCGCCCTGAGCGCGGCGAGCAGGCGACCGGCCAGTTGCCCGTCCAGGTGGTCGCGTGTTTCACGGTCGATGCGCACCACCTGCTGTTTGTGGGCGACGATGCGGGTCTTGACGCTGGTATGCCGCGCGGCGTGCGTCACCAGACCGGCGCAGCCGATGTGCTGCTCGGCCAACAGGGTCCGCAATCGGCGGCCGGCATCGTCGGTGCCGATGGCGCCGAAAATTTCCACGGCCACGCCCAGGGAGGTGAGGTTGCGGGCGACGTTGGCGGCACCGCCGGGCATGAAACTCTCACGCTCGAAATCCACCACCGGCACCGGCGCCTCGGGCGAAATGCGCGATACGCCGCCCCAGATGAACTGGTCCAGCATCACGTCGCCCAGGACCAGCACGCGGGTTCTGGCCGCCGCCGAGAGGATTTGTCGTGCCCGCGGAGCCGAAAGGATCTTTGCGCTCATAGTTTGTTTAACCACGGATTAACACGGATCGACACGGATGAAAATAAAATCCCCTCACCCGCCGCTCCGCGCCATCTTCTTCCCGCCCGGATGGGGAAAGGACCGGGGCGAGGAGTTCGTTCAATTTGGTTTTAAATCCGTGTCCATCCGTGTTCATCCGTGGTTCAGTTCAATCCAAAAACGCCGTCAACGGGCTGGTGGCGCTGGCGGTTTCCTGCCGGGCGGCCAGGCCGGACTCGTACGCGGCGCGTCCGGCCTCCACCGCCATCTTGAACGCCACGGCCATCCGGTTCGGATCGCTCGACACGGCGACGGCGGTGTTGACCAGCACGGCGTCCGCGCCCAGTTCCATCGCTTCCGCGGCATGACTGGGCGCACCCAGGCCGGCATCCACCACCACCGGCACCGTGGCCTGTTCGATGATGATCCGAATCTGGTCGCGCGTCTGGATGCCGCGATTCGACCCGATGGGCGAGCCGAGCGGCATCACCGTGGCCACGCCGACGTCCTGCAAACGCTTGGCCAGCACGGGGTCGGCGTTGATGTACGGCAAAACGGTGAACCCGTCCTTCACCAGGATTTCCGCCGCGCGGAATGTCTCCATGGGATCGGGCAGCAGATAGCGCGAGTCGGGATGGATTTCGAGCTTCACCCATTTTGGCAGTCCGGCGGCGGCAGCCAGGCGGGCGAGGCGGACGGCTTCGTCGGCATTCATCGCGCCGCTGGTGTTGGGCAGCAGCAGATACTTTTTGGGATCAATGAATTCCAGGATATTGGCAAACGGATCGTTTTTGCCGGTCAGATCGGCGCGGCGGAGGGCGACGGTGACCATTTCCGTCCCGCTGGCGGCCAAGGCGTCGCGCATGGCTTCCGGCGACGAAAATTTCCCGGTGCCCATGATGAGGCGCGACCGGAAAACTCGTCCGGCGATGACCAAAGATTGATGCATTTACGATTTACGATTTACGAGCTCGCCCGACCAGCCGGAAACGTCCGCTACCGGTAGGGCAGGCTTTCCGGCCTGCCGGTCCAGGCGACTTTTCAGTCGCCGGACAGGAATGTCCGGAGAACCGGCAGACACGAATGTCTGCCCTACGTCCTCCGACAACGCGACGGACAATTTAGGAGAAAATAGCGGTTTGTCGAGGCGGGAAGGAAATCGTCAGCCACAGGCCGGTACAGATGAAACACAGATCCATTCAATCAAACCGATTCCATTTATTCGTGCCCACCGTGCTGGCGCAGCCATTTGATCATATCCTGGTTGCGCTTTCCCCATTCTGTTTCCGGCGTGTAACGACGGTCCGTGGATAATGCCACCACCCTGCGTAACGGCGTCTCGCCCCGGTTGTTCGTGGCATTGATATCGGCCTGATTGGCCAGGAGCAGTTCCGCCACGTCCTGGCGGGCACTCATCGCCGCTTCATGCAATGGCGTCCAACCGTCGTTGTTCCGCGCGTTGACGTCCGCCTTATTGGCCAGCAGCAATTTCGCCATCTCCTGATTGGTCGCATAGTGCAATGGCGTGTCCCCCACATTGTCCCGGGCGTTCACATCGGCCTGGTTGGCCAACAGCAATGCCGCAACGCCGATGTTGCCTTTCATTGCCGCGCAGTGCAACGGCGTACCTCCCTGGTTATCCGCCGCCCTGACATCGGCTTTGTTGGCCAATAGTAATTCCGCCACATCCTGGTGACCGCGAATGGCGGCTTCGTGCAACGGCGTCCAGCCGAAGCCGTTGGTGACGTTGACCTCGGCCCGGTTGGCCAGGAGCCGTTCCGCCACGTCCGCATGGCCCTGGTGCGCCGCACAGCCCAGCGGTGTGTCACCGAGGTTGTCTCGGCAGTTCACCAAATCGGGATTGGCTTTAAGCAGCGCCTCGACCCTGGCCACGTCGCCGTTCCAGGCCGCCTCATGAATCGCCTTGTTCCGGCCGCAGCCGGCCAGGCCGATCAACCCCGGCACAACGAGGCAAACGGCGGCAAGATGAACAATTCGTCGCATGGATTATATTTCCCATCTATAGATAGACACCGGCACCATCGGTTTTTGTATATTCCGTGTGAAACAAAGTGGCCGACAGTTCACGGCCTTCGAATACGCCCGCCGCGGGCCATTGGCAAGCATTGACGATTTACGATTTACGATTTACGCGTCGACTGGCAGATTCCTCGTCAATCGCAAATCGTAAATCATAAATTGTCCCATGTTTCGTCCGTGCATTGACCTGCATGAAGGCAAGGTAAAGCAGATCGTCGGCGGCACGCTCGGCGCCGCCGGCCCGCGCACGAACTTTGTCTCCGACCGCCCCGCCGCCTGGTTTGCCGAACTGTACAAACGCGACGGCCTGGCCGGCGGCCACGTCATCATGCTCGGTCCCGGCAACGAAACCGAAGCGCGTTTGGCCCTGGCGGCGTTTCCCGGCGGATTGCACATCGGCGGCGGCATCAACGCCCAAAACGCCCGCGGCTGGCTCAACGCCGGCGCGTCGCACGTCATCGTCACCAGCTGGGTCTTCCGCGAGGGAAAAATCGATTGGAACCGGCTGGCGGAGCTGGTGAAAGCCGTCGGCAAAGACCGCCTGGTGCTGGATTTGAGCTGCCGCAAACGGGTCGAGAGCCGAGCGGCGAGCGGCGAGCGCCTGACAACGGCGGCACTCGACCTTCGGCCTTCGACCCTAGACTATTTCGTCGTGACCGACCGCTGGCAGAAGTTCACCGATACGGCCGTCACACCGGAGACATTGCAACAGCTGGCGGGTTACTGCGCGGAATTCCTGGTGCACGCCGTGGACGTGGAAGGGTTGTGCCGGGGTATCGATGGCGAGCTGGTGGAGAAACTCGGCCGGTGGACGCCCCTTCCGATGACCTACGCCGGCGGCGCCAGTTCGCTGGCGGACCTGGAGGCGGTCACCGAACTGGGCGGCGGCCGGGTGGACCTGACTATTGGTTCGGCGCTGGATATTTTTGGCGGCGCCGGGGTGAAATACGAGGACTGTGTAAAATTCAACCGCCGCCGGAACCAAAAAACCGGCGGCGGCTGAGCCGTTCACAAACCAACCAACCTTACTTCAAGACTTTGATCTTGGACGCCGTCATCATTTCCTTGCCGTCCTTTTCGATGACCGTGCCGGTGACCTTCACTTTTTCCGAATCACCGCCGCAAATGGCCTTGTGCTCGGCTTTGCTCGTGTCATTGTCGGCAAGATAATAATTGACAGTTTTACCGTCCTTGGTGACCTGAACGACGTTCTGGCATTCGGCGGTCTCGTGCAAGGTACACTTGCCGCAGACCATCGTGCCGGTAATCGTCATTTCCTTGCCCGCGTCTTCCGCGGCAAGCAGGTTTGACAGGGAACCCGCCAGCAACAAACCGCCGGCGACAGCGAGAATTGATTTCAATGAGGATATTTTCATAGTTTGTGCCTTGTTCGCAATTTAAGACACCATAACTTATCAATTTGTTCAAGCAAATTAATCCCGATCATCCGGCGGCCGGCGCATTTCATTTTTTGTGGGGCGGGCATTCCTGCCTGCCGATGGGGGCGACTTCCCAGTCGCCCGGGCTCTTTCCGGGCTGGAAAGCGCGGAAACCGGCAGGTTGGAAAACCTGCCCCCACATCAGATGGATCGCCGCGAATTGAACCTATCCACCCTCAGGCGGCCGGGCGGGCGGCGAATAATTCGGACACCACGATCTGAAACTCGGGAATCAGGGTTTCCGCGAGCACCTCGCTGCCGGCCAGGATGCCTTTCAGGGCCAGGCCCCATTGCATGCTGTGATAGACCTCCACGTTGTCGTAGCGTGGGTCCACCATCCACAGCCGCGGCACCCGGATATCCTCGTAAATCTGTTTTTTCAGGACAGTATCCGAACGGTGGTCTTCGGTGCTGACGATTTCGACGGCCAGCCAGAGTTTGCCCGTGGCGGCGGTGACCAGCGCCAGATCGGGCCGCAGCGCGGTGGTGCGGGAAATCCGGACCTGTTCGCGCGGCGGCAGCAGCCGGGTGGCGGCCAGGTTGGCCACGCTGGCGGTCATCGCCGCGTGCAAACGGTCGCAAATCGCCTCGTGGCGCTCGCCCGGCGCCGAACGGGGCAACGACGCGCCATCCAGAATCTCCTCATACGGCCGGTTCATCGGCAACAGCAAACCAACGTTTGCGGCGGCGGGCAAGCGGCATCTGGTGGGGCGGGCATTCCTGCCCGATGGGGGCGACTTTCCAATCGCCCGGGCTCTTTCCGGGCTGGAAAACCCGGAAACCGGCAGGCAGGAATGCCCGCCCCACAAAAAATGAGATGCGCCCGGGAAACAATTTTTAATGAAATCGAAGCTTGCCAAGGTTCCGGTGGAACGCTAGTTTAAACACTCTTTTGACAAAATTATGGCAGTAAAAATTCGCATGAAACGGGTCGGGGCCAAGAATGCCCCGGTGTTTCGCATTGTGGTGGCCGACGGACGCAGTCCGCGCGACGGCAAGTTCATCGAGGAACTCGGCACGTACCAGCCGATGAAAAAGGGCGACAATTTCTCGCTCAACCTCGACCGCGCCCGGTATTGGGTCGACAAAGGTGCCCAGCCGAGCGAGACCGTCGCCAGCCTCATCAAAAAGGCGGGCAAGGCGGCGGCCGTGGCGGCCTGATGGATTTCATTTTGATTTTTTGACGTGATGCAGGCGTTTTTGGAATACGTCGTCAGAGGCCTCGTGCAGCATCCCGACGCGGTGACCGTTACTCCGGTGGAGCGCGCGGGTGTGACGGTTTATGAGCTGCGCCTCGACGCGTCGGACGTGGGCAAGATCATCGGCCGGCAGGGCATGACGATCAATGCCATCCGCTCGCTGCTGCTGGCGGGCAGCGCCAAGAAAGGTTTGCGCTGTTCGGTGGAAATTGTGGAAGACGGGAAAACCGCCCGTGGTCAGTAGCCAGTAGTCAGTAGTCCGCGGTAACGCCACTCGCAGGCAACTGCCACTGACTGTTTACTGCTGACTACTGACTAATGAAAATTGACGTGCTGACCTTGTTCCCGGCGATGTTTGCCGGGCCGCTGGACGAAAGCATCGTCAAACGGGCGCGCGACAAGGGCCTGTTGGATCTGAAAATCCACAACCTGCGCGACTGGACGCATGATCGGCACAAGACGGTGGATGACCGTCCCTTCGGCGGCGGGCCGGGGATGTTGTTGAAGCCGGAACCGCTGTTTGCAGCGATTGAAAGTCTGCGGCGCGAAAAGACGCGCGTGATTTTGCTGTCGCCGGCCGGCCGTCCGTTCAGCCAGGCCATCGCCAGGGAACTGGCGCAGGCGGACGATTTGTTGCTGGTGACCGGCCATTACGAAGGCTTTGACGAGCGGGTGCGCGAAGCCCTGGCGGACGACGAGCTGTCCATCGGCGATTACGTGCTGACCAACGGCGCGTTGCCGGCGATGGTGGTGATCGACGCCGTGACGCGGCTGTTGCCCGGGGCGCTGGGCGACGACGAAAGTTCGCACGACGAATCGTTCAGTCCCGGCCGGCCGGGGCTGGAATATCCGCAATACACGCGGCCGGCGGACTTTCGCGGGATGAAGGTCCCGGAAGTTCTGGTGTCCGGCCACCACGCCGAGATTGAGAAATGGCGGCGGGAACAGGCCAAACGACGGACGACCGAGCGCCGGCCGGATTTAATGTAACGTGACAAGTGACGGGTGACAGGTGGCAAGACCCCGCATTTGTCCATCGTGTCACCTGACACAGGTCACTTGTCACCACAAAATTTATGAACCAGGCATTACAGGAAAAAATTGAATCGGAACAGTACCGCAAGGACGACGCGAAATTTGCGGTGGGCGACACCGTGCGCGTGCACACGAAGGTCGTGGAAGGCGACAAGGAACGCATCCAGATTTTCTCGGGCGTGGTCATCGGCAAACGCGGCCATGGGTTGAACGAGACGTTCACCGTCCGCCGCATCAGCTACGGCGAAGGCGTCGAGCGCGTCTTCCCGCTGCACTCGCCGCGGGTGGACAAGATCGAAGTGGAACGCCAGGGCTCGGTCCGCCGCGCCAAGCTCACCTACCTGCGCAAACGCCTCGGCAAAGGCGCCACCCTCGTGCGCGAGAAAGAAGAAAAGGCCGCCGAACCCGCCGCGAAATAAGCATTCGCGCCAGACCGTTTTCGGGCGGGGCAGCTGCCCCGCTCTTTTTATTGGGTGTTGTGTCGGCTCTGTGCGCCGATTCCGGGCCATGGGCTCGGCGCTACATCCTGGCCGGACACTGCGCTTTTTTCTTCTCTTTCCATCCCAATTTGATAAGTTGTGTTTATCATGAACCGGATTGGTGTTCAGTTTCTGGATCAGGGTTTGCACCGGGCATTGTTTGATGCCATGCCGATGCCTGTTTTTGTGGTGGACCGGGACGTCGGTATCCTGGAGTACAATGCCGCTGCCGGGCGGCTGTTCGGACCGGATAAACAGACGGTCCTGGACCGGCGCGGCGGAGAGGTGTGGCATTGTCTGCATGCAACGGAAGCGCCGAACGGTTGCGGGCACGCGCGCGCCTGCCGCACCTGCCTGGTGCGGGAATCGGTGACCGCCGCGGCCGACGGCCGGCGGATCAGCCGCCGCTGGGCGGAAATGGAACTGTTGCTCAAAGGGGTGCCGGCCAAAGTCAGCGTCCGGCTCACCTGCGAGCCGTTTATCTACGAAAAAAATCCTCTCGTACTGCTCATCATCGAAGGTTTGAACGATTAAGCCGCCAGGAGTGGCACTCCTTTTGTCCCCTCATTCCAGTTTCCCGGCCGCCGTTGCCGAGCTGGCCGGATGCGCGCCGAGCTGTTTTACGCCGTCCCAGACATACAGCAGCCCCGACAGCCCGGTGAAGATCGCGGCACCCAGCGTCCAGATCTTGAGCCAGCGCCCATTCAAATCCTGGTCCCAACCCAGCAGGATCCAGAGCACCACGATCATCTGCAATACCGTGGCGAGTTTGCCGACGATTCGCGGCCGCACCGCCACCTTGCCCACCGTAAGGCGGATGACCGCGATGCCGATGAGCAGCAGCAGGTCACGGCCGATGATCGTGCCGGTCAGCCAGAGCGGGATTTGCCCGAGGTACGGCCCGTGGCTGAAACTCAACGTGACGATGCCCGATACCAGCAACAGTTTGTCCGCCAACGGATCGAGAATGGCCCCAAGCTCGCTTTTCTGATTGTAACGGCGGGCGATGTAACCGTCCACGCCGTCCAGAATGGCCGTGACCGCAAAGGAAAGAATCGCGAGCAACCGATGGACTTCGTTGCCGGTCTGGAGGTAATAGAGCAATTCGACGACAAAAAACGGGATCAGCAGGATCCGCAGGATGGTGACTTTGTTGGCCGTCGTCATGGCGGTAACCTGAGTCTGGCATGAATTTTTGAAAAATGCACGCCTTGAATTTCCGGTCGGAGCGCGGCCGTCCCAGCCGCGCAGCCGCGTTCCGATGGCGTTGCAAATCCGCGTTGCTTTCAAGCATTCAACGATTAAGCTCGACGCTCATGAAATCCACCGGTGCCCGCCCGTCCCGTTTCCCCGTTGCCCTCGCCCTGCTGGCCGCGGCCGTTGGCCTCCGGGCCGCCGAACCGTCTGCCGTTCCCGACCTGCCCCGGCCGACTCCGGAGCAGGCCGCCTGGCAGGATGCGGAACTGGGAATGTTCATCCATTTCGACATCGAGGTGTTTGACACGAATTACCAGCACGCGCCCGATCCAAACACACGCCGGACGCCGATGGGCGCCATCAGCCCGTCGAAATTCAACCCGCGCAAACTGAATACCGACCAGTGGCTCAAGGTGGCGCGCGACCTGGGCGCGAAATACGCCGTGTTCACCACCAAACACAGTTCGGGCTTCCTGATGTGGCAGAGCGATCTGTACCCGTTCGGCGTCCGGCAGTCGCCGTGGCACGACGGCCAGGGCGACGTGGTGCAGGAATTCCTGGCGTCGTGCAAAAAATATCATATCGAGCCCGGCCTGTACTGCAGCGCGGGCGGACACAGTTATTGGAACCTCCACCACGGGCCGGTCACCTATCGCCACGGCGAGATCAGCGGCAATCCGGCGGACGTGACCAATTTTCTGGACATGGATTCGCGGATGTACGCCGATCTGTTCCAAAAAGCCGGGCCGGTCTCCTATCTCTGGCTCGACGGCGGCGTCGACCCGCTGGGCGACCGGTTGACCCCGATCATCGAGCAATACGAGCCGCACGCGGTTTGTTTCAACGGTCCGTCCGGCGGTGTCCCGGCCGGACTCGCCCGCTGGTCCGGCAACGAAATCGGCTACGCACCGTATCCCTGTTGGAATACCATCAATATCACCGACGACCAGAAGGACCGCGGCGCCGGCGAGCCGGACGGCAAATACTGGATTCCGGTCGAAGGCAACGTCCCGTTGCGATATCACATCTGGATGTGGCGCGCGGACGACGAAGACAAGATTCTCAGCCTGAGTTCCCTGATGACCATGTATCTCGAAACGGTCGGACGCGGCGCCAATTTCATCATCAACGCCAACATTGATCCGGAGGGACGGGTGCCGGCGGCGGACGCGAAACGGCTCGCGGAGCTCGGGGCGTTGATCCGGAAATGGTTTGGACACAGCCTCGCCGAAACCAACGGAACGGGAAGCCAGGTGGAACTGAAACTGTCCCGGCCCGGGGACATCAACTTCGTCACCATCATGGAAGACATCCGGCAGGGACAACGAATCCGGCGATACACCGTGGAAGGAAAAGTGGATGGAACCTGGCGCGAGCTGTGTTCGGGCCAATCCGTGGGACATAAACGCATCCAATCATTTGACCGGGTCCGGGTTTCGGCGGTGCGCCTGCGGGTGACGGAAGCGGCCGCCGAGCCGGTGATCCAAAAACTTGCGGTTTACAATATCCAGACGCTGCCGCCCGACCCCAACAATCCGGCGACGCTTGCCCAGGAACAAAAAAAGACCGCGCCGGGCGCTCCGCCGCCGGCTGCCGGTAACCCGAAATAATTTTGCCGGCGCCGGATGCACAACCGGGCGGGTGCATGAATCCGTTGCATTAGCAGCCACCCGTTGTTAGATTCTCCGGGCAACCAAAAGAAGGCAGGCAACCATTTTAGTTTAGAAATTCATGAGCAAGACCAATTCACCTCTCGTAGGAATTTTGATGGGCAGCGACTCGGACTGGCCGACCATGAAAGCGGCAGCTGATGCCCTCGCGGAATTCGGCATCGCCAGCGAAGCCCGGGTCATCTCCGCCCATCGCGACCCGCAGGGCCTGGAGGAGTACGCCACCAACGCCGCCCAACGCGGCCTGCAGGCCATCATCGCCGGCGCCGGCGGCGCGGCCCATCTACCGGGCGTGACCGCGGCGTTGACCACGCTGCCCGTCATTGGGGTGCCCATCGAAAGCAAGTCGCTGAAGGGACTGGATTCGTTGCTGTCCATCGTCCAGATGCCGCCGGGGGTGCCGGTAGCGACGGTCGGCATCGGCGCGGCACGAAACGCCGGCCTGCTGGCAGTGCAGATTTTGAGTACGGGCAATGAACGCCTGCAAAAGGCGCTGGGCGAATTTAAAAAACGGCTTGCCGAAGAATCCCGCGCCAGGAACAAAACCCTGGCCGCCTGAGCCCGGTTGCCGTTGTCCTGATTTCAAGACAGCGCGTCTTTCGAAAGGACATCTTTCGGTTTTTTCCCGATTTTGCAGCGGCGACCGGCTCGCCTGCACCCGCTTCGTCCCCGTCATCCTTTTGGTCCTCTGGTATTGAAGTTGCTTGGAAACACCGCATCCGTGCCAGGTTGGGGATCAGAAGAAGGGTTGGCACAACCCTGAGCAACCATATGACGAACTTTATTAATCGACGGGTTGGAAAATTATTGTTTCCGCATCTGTCGCGCGACCAGCGCCGGCATCAGATGTTCATCATTCTCCTGGTCCTGGCGGTCAGCCTCTCCGCTTCCGGGTCCCTGGTGATGTGGATGACTTCCGGCCGGCATTGACGCCCGGTAGATGTCCATCAGATCCTCTCGCGAAATGCCCGAGCGATTCGCCCCGAATCGCTCCTTCGGCGCATAACCCTTTTCAGTCGTTGAGCGTAACGCTCAGATCGTCGTAGAAGACCACATTCCGGAAAATGACTTTGGCCGCCCGGGCTCTCCGGTCTTCTTCCGGAAAGTTGAGCGGACCAGTACCGGAGAATTTCACGCTCTGTTTGAATTCAGGTTCCGCCGCCGCCGGATCGCCAGACGTTGAAAGTTTCAACGATGCATTCATAGATTCCAATCAGGTTAAGCGCCAGACTGCCGCCGGACCTTTTATCGGATGGAAACAACGACGACTTGAGCTTTTTTTTTGCAATGTGCCTGTGCGGACCGGCATCGCCTGCAGAAAAAGCTCAAGCCGGGAAGAATCAGGCCGATAAAAATCTCACGACGACATTTAGTCCCCCACTCCAACCCCAACCGGATGCGGGCCCCAAGTCCGCATCCGGCTTCTTTATGTGAAAATCCGGCTGATTTCGGTCTTCCCTGCCCGGGTTTTGCCCGCCAAAAAATCAAAAGTCCCTTTTAGTCCGTTGTACCGATGACAACTCAAGGTCCAGTTCGAGCCGTGCCTGGAGCCGCGACCGGTCCCCATCCGGTTATTGCGTCTTCTTCACCGACAGGCTGGAGCCTGACGACCCGAGGCTGCCCTGGGAAAAAGTTTGAACTCCCCGTCGCCCGATGACCATCGGGGTTCGATGCGCAACGGCGGTCCGCACCGGCTCGACGTCGACCAGGTCAATATGCGTCCCGGCGGCGGTGTTGGTTGATTCGTCGGTAAATTTAATGATGGTACCGGAAGCGGCGGCGACGAAATCGGTGCTAAACAGCTTCCAATCGTGGCTTTGATTTTTCAGACCATCCTCGTCGAAGACCTGGATGATTTTAAAATCGATGGAAACCGTTAATTTGCTGTGGAAGCCCGGGCGCGGAGAATGGTAAAAACTCAACGTGTAAGGGTGTCCCTGCACGGTGGGCAACAACTGCCATGCGCTGGCTATTTTCGATTCGGTGGACAGTATTTCCAGGCATTGCGCTCCGTCGGCGGCATAGGCCGGCTGGCCATGATGGATGCGCGGGGTCTCCTGGGCATAACCGTTGGCCCAGACCTCGAATCTCGGTTCAGTGGTCTTCCAGGGCGCGTACATGTCGGCCGGGATTGTTGCGTAAGTTCCCAAAGGGAAAACCGGCGTCTCGAAACTGCCATTGACAACCAGGTTTTGCGCCAGGCCGCATTGGGCGGCGGCCAGGAGCAGGACAACCACGGCCAACGGCAGGGCGCCGCACTGATTCCGGGTGACGGGAAGGATACGGGTCAGAAAGGATGATGGGATCAGGGTTATTTTCATAACATTTATCGCCTTTCAGTGGTTTCAGGTACCGGGTCAACGGTCACATCCGTCAGGTCGTCGGAACCGCGAGTCCGGGCGGCGGCAGATCGGCCGGGGTGGAATTCATTCGCTTCAGCAACGGTTCCACCTTCTTCCACATGTCGGGCGGGACTTTGGCGCGCTGCTCGGTTGTCTCGATTTCACCGTCGAACAACAGCTTGCCGTCCTTGTCATGCGCGGTGAGGTGGAGGTTCGGATTGCGGATCAACATGATGGTTTCAGCTGCGTCGACCGACGCGAGGTAGTGGGTGCCATGGTCAACGCCCCGCATGATGAATTCAGGTTGACGACTCGGCGCGCTTGATTTGATGAATTCCTCCAGGTGTTTGTCCATGGCCGCATCGGCGTTGGTCGATTGCCGCTGGGCGTCCCGGTAGACCTGCCGGGTGTTGTCCATGGCGTGCCGGATCTCATCCTGCAACTGTTCCTGGTCAAACTTCACGTTCGCCGCCGCATCGCGGAGCATCTGGATGCGACCGGAACCGGAGCCGCCGCTGAACCCGCCGCCAAAAGTCCCAACGTTGCCGCCGCCGCCGAATACATCGCCACCGGGCCAGCCGGTGCTGGTGAGGGTATGGGCCAGCGTCGCGGAGACGGTCTGCTTTTTTCCCGCGCGGTAATAGACCAGCTTGACGGCATCGCCTTCCTTGCGTACCTGGACGAGCTTCCGGAGCTGCTGCGGCACGACCAGCGGCTGGCCGTCGAACTCCGTCAGCACATCATTCTTTTGCAGGCCGGCTTTCGCCGCCGGGCTGTTCGTCTCCACGAAATCCACCACCAGCCCGACGCCGGGATCGAGCCCCAGTTGTGCCGCGAGGGCTTCCTGCGATTCCTCGGTGGCCACGCCCAGCCAGGTCATTTCCTTCTGGCTGAAACGGCCGCCGGTGCCGGGCTCCAGCGTGCGGATGACGTAGGGTCCGTCGCCGGTCCTGTCGATGGTCATGCTCCTCGCATTGGTGCCGTTGTAAAACGTCATCACATCACCGGACGCACCGGTGGTTGCCTGGGCTTCCCCGGCGATCGCCTGGAATTGACTTGCCCCCAGCAGGGCGGCCAACATCAACAGCCCGCCAGCCGGACTTGTTATTTTTTTCACATTGATTTTCATATTCCTGTTTCTGGGTTAATAGGTCTCAAATCGGATCGGAACGACTTCGAGCCGCGGCTCGCGTTGTTCCACTTCCACGCCCTGTTTCGTGTTGCGCACCGTGACATCATCCACCCATTCGCGGCAGCGGAACCGTACCGGTTCGCCGCCCGGCAGTTCCGCCACGGCGTCAAAGGTCGACACCAATTGCCGGTCAATCTCAACCTGGTTCGTGCCGGATGGGGAAGCGGCCTGGAGGGATGTCGCCGGGGAAACCGGTCCCGGTTGACCGGCAAACCAGGCGGCCGCGATCACCGCCGCCACCGCCGCCGGCGCCAGCCAGCGCAGCAACAGCTGCCACCGGTCCGGCGGTGCCGTGATCTGCCCGATCGTCGGGAGCGAATGCGCCATCGGCCGCGCGGCCGTCAACCGGGCCAGGAAATCCGCCGGCGGCTCCGCCGGCTTCAGCCGCAGCAGCTCCAGTTCAAACAATTCATCCTCGCGTTCGTTCATGTCAGCACCGTTTTGGCCAGCTTCCGCAGCTCGGCCAGGCCATGGCGATAACGCGATGCGGCCGTGTTCGCCGGGATCTCGAGCACGTCGGCGATCGCCGCAAATGTCAGCCCGCCCCAGATCTTCAGCGTAACCACTTCCCGGTACCTCTCCGGCAACCGGCTCAGCGCATGTTGTATCGACTGCTTCAACTCACGATCCTCCACGCCGGCATCGAACCAGGATTCCGCCGGTTCCATCGCCGCCTGTTCGCGTCCGGCCCGGCGGTCTTCGCTCCGCGCCAGATCGATGGCCCGGCGACGGAGGGTGGCGAACACGAGCGGCAACGGCGGCGGCGAGCCGTCACCCTGCCGCCGCCAGGCCTCGATCACGGCCTCCTGAACCAGATCCTGCGCGTCCGCTTCCGAGCGGGCCTTGTGCCGGGCAAAAAGCAGGAACCTCGGAGCATGGTCTTCCAACCATCGCCGCCAGTCGGCTTGTGTGGGCGATTCATCCATTCGACCGCATCTCCGGCATTTCACAATGAAAGCGCCGCCGCCGGACGTTTTTGTCTGAAGAATTTTTTACGCCCGGCATTTGCGTGCGGCGAGCTCCTGAGCGGTAGGGAATTTTCCTAATAAAGACAAGGGAAATGCCAATTGATTTTTGGGGGGAAAGGATTTTGATTATTTTGAATGGGCGCACATACTCAACCTGGAGATGACTCCCGCCAAGCCATCGAACGACTCAGAGAGGAAGTCAGACTGTTAAGAGCCCGTCTTGAGCTGGCCAATCTCAAGATCGGGATGCTGGAGACATTCATCCAACAACAGAACTCTTCGTCTGCTCCCGATTCGAACGATATTTATCCGGCGCCGCCGCCGGATTAGCCGGGCTCCTGCGTGCCGGCAAAGCTGGTCCGGGCACAGCAAGTGGGAGCGCCGATCTCCAGATCGGCGTGAAGGGGCAATATCCAGCGAATTTCGCCGGACCGGGTGGTGTCAAACCGGCCGGAAACGCCAGAAAGTGCTTGCACCCACAAATCAGATCGGCAAATTGAGCGCATGGAGCAAAAGTTCTCTAAAGAGTTAGCCGAGCTTAAAGAGGAGATCGAATCACTCCAGAAGCTGCTCCGGATCATGGAAACCAAACTGGAGAAGCTGGATTCATCCATTCAGAAGCCCGCAAAATCCAAAAAGGAAACGGGAACCCGGGCAAAATAGGAATCACCCGCTGGCGTTCGGGCTCGTCAAAATATGGCAGGGCGGCGTGGCTGCGCCGCCAGGCCGAGCGGCAGCCCGGCCCTATCAATCAAATCAGGATCCATTGCACCCCTCCCTGCCGTTGGACAATCATCCCTCCGTTTGTTAGCCTTCGCCCAGATTTATGACCACGGCAAGTCCAGAACCATCCGCCGCGCCATCCGCGCCATCCGATTTCATCCGTGATATCGTGGCCCAACACGTGGCGGAGAATAAATATCCGCGCATCCACACCCGCTTTCCGCCGGAGCCCAACGGTTACCTCCATATCGGCCACGCCAAGAGCATCTGCCTGAATTTCGGCATCGCCCACGAGTTCGGCGGCATCTGCAACCTCCGCATGGACGACACCAATCCCACCAAGGAAGATGTCGAGTACGTGGATTCCATCCAGGAGGACGTGAACTGGCTCATCAGCGCCTGGGCCGATACCCGTCTGGGCCTAAAACCCAAAGGTAAAACTCCCGAAAACGTCACGTCCAACGGCAAACCGGATTTTTACCTGCCCGCTGTCTTCGGAACGTCGGACGCCGAACGCCATCATTCCAACGTCCCGCTCGAACCGTTCTATGCTTCCGATTATTTCGGCCAGATTTACGAATACGCCGTCGCCCTCATCAAAAAAGGCAAAGCCTACGTCTGCGACCTGACGCCCGACGAGACTGACGAATACCGCCGGCAGGCCAAGGAAAGTCCGTACCGCAACCGGCCGGCCGCCGAAAATCTCGACCTGTTCACGCGCATGAAGGCCGGCGAGTTCCCCGACGGCAAACGCACGCTGCGGGCAAAGATTGATGTTGCCGCGCCGAACATTTGGATGCGCGACCCGCTCATCTACCGCATCCGCCACGCCGAACACCATCATACCGGCGGCAAATGGTGCATTTACCCGATGTACGATTTCGCCCATTGCCTGAGCGACTACCTCGAGGGCATCACGCACAGCATTTGCACGCTCGAATTTGAAGTGCACCGGCCGCTGTATGATTGGATCCTGGAGAATCTCGAGCTGCCGCGGCCCCTGCCCCATCAGTATGAATTTGCCAAGCTGATTCCGAGCCACATGATCGTTTCCAAGCGGAAACTGATCCAGCTGGTGAACGAGAAACTGGTTTCCGGCTGGGATGATCCCCGGTTGCCGACCATCAGCGGCATCCGGCGGCGGGGCGTGACGGCAAACGCGCTGCGGCGTTTCGCCATCGGCGTGGGCGTGACCAAATATATATCGGTCACCGACATCGCCGTTTACGAACATATCATCCGCGATGAATTGAACCGGATCGCTTTGCGCCGGCTCGCGGTGCTCCGGCCCGTCAAAGTCGTTCTCACGAATTATCCGGAAGGCCAGACCGAGGAGCTGGACGCGGTGAACAATCCGGAGAACCCGAACGCCGGGACGCGCAAGGTCCCGTTCAGCCGCGAACTGTATATCGAGCAGGACGATTTCAAGGAAGTGCCGCCGCCGAAATATTTCCGGCTGAAACCCGGCGGCGAAGTCCGGCTGAAATATGCGTACATCATCAAGTGCGACGAGGTGGTGAAGGACGCTGCCGGCAACATCACCGAACTCCATTGCACGGCCGACCTGGACAGCAAGACCGGCGGCCCGACGGCGAATCGCAAGGTCAAAGGCACGATCCACTGGGTCAGCGCCGCACACGCGATTGACGCCGAATGCCGGCTGTACGACCGGTTGTTTACCGAAGCTGAGCCGGAAAAAGACGGCCGCGACTTCAAATCCGCGCTCAACCCGCACAGTCTGGAAGTGGTGACGGCGAAATGCGAGCCGAGCCTGAAGGACGCCAGGCCGGAGCTCCGGTATCAATTCGAACGCCTGGCGTATTTTGCGTTGGACAAGGATTCGAGCCTAACGCCCGGCGCCCCACGCCTCATCCTCAACCGGACGATTACGCTGAAAGACACCTGGGCGAAGGAAGCGCAGAAGGGGTAATCGAATCGGGTGTAGCGTTGAGGCTGTGGCTCAACCGGTCGAGGCGCAGCCTCGGTGGCGTTGAACGAAATTATTTGGCCGCCAGGCTTCGGACTTCAATGTCGTGATAACGAATCACCGACGAATTCGAATCGTTGAACGCACCGAGTCCCAGCAGGAATTCATTGGTCGTCACCGAGCTGTTGCGGGGCGGTTCCACCGCCTGGAAAACCTCCCGGCCGTTCACGGCGGCGCTGACGCGGCCACCCTGGAAGCGGAAATCAAATGAATTGGTCCGGCTGTCCAGGTTATTGATCGGGGCCAGGATCTGACGCTTGATCCAGTGTTGGGAAAAACTGGCGACATCGCCCTCATCGCGGTTGCGTTTGATGCGAAAAGCGTACCAGTTGTAGGTTTCGATCTGCGGAATACCCATCACCAGGCCGGCTTGAAAAGCGGAGTCGGTGCTGTTGACCACCTCAAATTGTCCCCGCACTTCGAAGTCCGTGCCCACCCGCGCGCGGGAATAAAGCATGTGCCCGTTTTCATCGGCCTTCACTTCCAGTGTTCCATCGGGAAGCAGTTGGCAGGATCCCCGATTCGTGTACCAGCCGGTAAAGGCGGCGTCGGTGGGCAGGAAACGGACCCATTCGCCGGCCTGCAAACGTTTCTCCACGCCCAGGGTATACTGCCGTTCCTGCACGAAAGAACGCGTCAAGGCGTCCAGCTTGGTCGTCGCCGCGAGTTCGTCGTATTGCTTTAAAGCCGAGGCGATATCGCCGGCCTGGCGGGAGGCTTCCGCCGCGGCAACGGCCGTCGATTGCGGTCCGGTACGCGCCGCCACCTCCAGCGGCATGGCGGTGAGATCCCTGGCCCAGCCGGTGAGGTTCCAGGGATGCGGCTGCCAGTTCAAGGACTGCAATTGTTCCCGGGCGACGTCATTTTTGCCGGCGAGATAGGCAATCACGGCATAGGTGCTGTGCCAGCCGTCACGCGACCAGGCAGTCTGGCGGGGGAACGCGAGGTATCCCTCGTACATGTCCTTCAGGTGCGGCCAGATGTCTTTGTCGCCAAAGATGTGCCGGCCGGGCGGCAATTTTAATTCTGACTCCACGTCGGATATCGAGTCGAAGAATTTCCGGGGCACATCCGTGTCGAAACGCCGGGTATTCAACGCCGTGACACCAAAGGCCAGCATGGCATTGGTGTCCCCATACCAGCGCGGCCGCAATCCCCAGCGCATCTCGTCCCAGGCATGGCCATAGTCAAACTGCGCCGCAACCGTCCGGTCGAACCACAAGCGCATTTCGCCGATGCCCCCCTCGCCCAGGCAGACAGTCATCATCCGGCACGGCGCGAGCGGCAGGTTGGGTTTGAGCTTCCAGGCTTCGGTGAAACAGTTGCGTGCCGACGCCAGATGTTGACTGAACCCTTCCCAGCCGGATTGGGAAACGGTATCGCTATAACCGTCGCCGCGCGCCTGCCAGGCCGCCGCAATTTCGTGGTCACCCTGCAACACCAACGCCAGCCAGCGGAATTTCTCCCCCTGTTGCTGGACCAGGGAGCAAACCGGCGCTGCATTGCGGGAAAAAAAGGGCGCTGCCCAGCCGAAAACAAAAACGTCGGCGATTTCCGCCTGGTCCTCCGACCGGAGGCTGCCGTCCGTCAGCGCCTCCTGGAAATACTGCAGCGCCTGGGCATCCAATACCGGCAAACGGTCGGTCCGGTCATTGATCAACTTCTCCGCCAGTGATTCGGTGGCCCACATTTTCGGGTAACCCAGGTGCCGGGAATTTTCAAATCCTTTGACCGCGCGCTCCAACCGGCGCACCACCTCATGCAACTCCACGGTGTTCACCGCCGCCACCGTCAAAATCAACGGGTCGGTGCAGGCCGGATCATTGGCCAGCCGGTCGGCCAGTTCCGACAGCGGCGGAAGGTTGGTATCCACGTTGCCGTCGTAATTGCAGGCGATCCAGTTCGAAACCATCCCCAGTGCCAGCGCGTCGCATTCCGGATTGCGTTCGCCCCGCAGCCGGTATCCATCGATGTATTGGCGCATCCGGAACTCCCGGGCAACTTTGATCACATCGGCCGCTGTCAGGCTGTTGGAATCGGTCAAAACCGGCTGGCTGGCCGCCTCCATGGCCGACAACCGGACAGAGGATCCCGCAGCCAATTGTTTCAACGCCGGTGACAACCACATCCGGTAAGCCACCAGGCCGCCAACCAGGGCAGTTGTCAGAAATAATCCTGCGAGGAGCAACACCACGATCCAGATCTGATTCTCCTTCGGCTTTTGCGGGACCGGCGACGGCAAAGCCTTGGGCGATAATGGCACCGGAGACAGGACCGCACCCAATGGCTGCCAGCCCGCCGCGCCCTCGGCGCAAACCTGTTCCGTGCCGTCCAGCTCCCCGGCCGCCCGGCGACGTTGCAGTTCTTCCAATGAAAAAGAACCCAGATCCTGTCCGTTACGATTCAGGTAATAGTTCATAAAATAGCTTCCGCGCAAATATCGGCTGGTGCGGCGGTCCAGATTCCGCACTCCTTGCGCCACCTGTAAACTCTCAGGGTATGACTGTAAATGAGAAAAACCCTTCCGGAGAGCTTGCTGACGGGTCCGGTGATTGCCATGCTGGCCCGTATGCAAACTGCGCCCGACCCGGATAAATCGACCGCCGCCATCCGTTTCAACACCGCCGCGGACCGCGCCTTGCGGGCGATGAAACAGCGCGCGGAAGAACTTAAACTGATCGGCGTCGGCGTCGTCGCCTGGAGTGACGCGGTGCCCGTCCAATCCTGGACCTCCAAAATGATGGTGGTCGGCCAGCTGGCCAGTGTGACCTCCAAGAAAGATCCGGCCGGTGAAAATTTTCTCGGCATCGCCTACACCAAGGCCGCGGAAATGGCCGAAACCCTCCGGGACAGCGGCAGCCAGGTCCGCCCGGCCAAAATCGGCGAGTACGGCTATCGCGGCGGATTGATGGCCCGGGCGAAAACTGGAATCCTGTTTGCGACGTTCAGCGGCGGCCCGGCGGAGGACGATCTGAAAGTCGCCCGGACGGGCCTGGACCTGCTGGTCGCCGATTTGTGAAGCGGATTTTTTTTCTATTGCTCGCGACAGCCTTCGCCGTTTCCAGTCGGCCGGCCCGGGCCGCCGACGCCACAGCGGAACTCAAGGCATTGGTCGGGAAAATCCGGGACGACATGGCTGCCGGACGGACGAACGCGGCGGACCTGGCCGATGACCTGAAACAATTCGACCGTCTTCTGGCCGAACATCAGGGCGAAAAGACCGATGCCGCCGCCAATCTTCTCTACATGAAGGCCATGCTCTACGACGAAGGCCTGCATGACTCCGCCAAAGCCGCCGAACTGATCCAACAGCTCAAGGCCGACTTCGCCGGCACGGATTTCGTCGATGAACTGGAACGGCGGGAAGCAGCAGAGGCGGCGGCCGCCAAAATCCAGGCTTCGCTGGCCGTCGGCACAGCCTTTCCCGGTTTCACCATAAAAAACCTGGCTGGCCAGTCACTGTCCCTGACCAATTTCGCCGGCAAGGTGGTGCTCATCGATTTCTGGGCCACGTCCAGCCGGTCCTGCCTCGCCGAGTTGTCGTATGTGCTTGCCGCGTACGAAAAATATCATGCCCGGGGATTTGAAATCATCGGCATCAGCCTGGACCCAGACCCGGCGAAGCTCGCCGAGTTCGTTCGGGAGATGAAGATGCCCTGGCCGGAATTCTGTGACGGACACGGTTGGCAGGGCCAGCTGGCGGTAAAATATGGCGTGGAAAAAATTCCGGCCACCTACCTGCTCGACGGGCACGGAATCATCCTGGCGAAAGATCTGCACGGCGACGCATTATCCACCGCCGTGGCCCGGGCCCTGGGCATTCACTGAGAAATTCGGCCGGCTGGCGGCCGCCAGGTCAAAACTGCACCCGGAACCAATAATGATTCGTTCCGGCGTCGAGTCGCAGCGCGTTGATCGCCTGGGTTTTGACGAGCTGCGGCACCAGTACGGTGTAGGCCTCAGGCGGATAAGGCGATTCAGTTCCGGCCGGCACCATGATTTTTTCCGTGGTTGTCCGGATCCCGGTGCCGTTAAAGAGATTGGTCATGTGGTTCAAGTTCGGGGCCAAAACGATTACGACCGGAACGAAGTCGCCCTGGTTGGGCGCCGGCGGCGGCTGCCGTTTGCAGGAACAGAAACCAATGCCAGCAACGAGTACAAGGACCAGAACAGGTTTTTTCATACAATGCACACTGGTTGACAGCGGGAAACTGAACATGCGGCAACGGCCATGTCAATACCGAACGATCAGGAGCACGCCGCTTATCAATCCGTTGGCAAAACGGGAAGGACACTGGCCGCAAATCCCAGTTCGTCTAAACCGTAGGAATTATTTGGGGACATCAAATCGCACGAACAAAGATGGCGTTTGCTGGCGCAAATTGCCGAGGCAGGCGGTATGTTGTTCTTTTTGTTTCGCCCGCGACAGAGCCGGAAGCAACAAAGCCGCAAGGATGGCAATGACCGCAACTACGACCGGAAGTTCAATGAGTGTGAAGTGCCCCTCGCCCACCTTCGCTTGTTTTCATAGAGCGGCGGGCTCAAAATTCCGGTGCGAACCCCGGCCCCGGTATTTTCTCACACGATCGAACACCTTCCTTGAGGCCGGAGAGCGCTCAGGCTCTTTTCACAAGCCCGAGCGCCCGCTCAGCGACATGATTATCCCGAATACCCACCCTTATTGTCCAACGAGCGTGAACTTGTCTGCCGAGAGCCAGTAGTTGCCCGACGACGCGTTCTTGCCGACCACGGTAAGCCGGACCAGGTGATTGCCCGCGCTCAACGTCACGTTGCCGAACGTCGTCGTGGGATAGGTCTGCGTCGCCGAATACTGGTCCAGATTGCCGCCCAGCGTCGTGCCGTCCACCGACAGGCTCAGGATTCCCCGGGTGTTGTTTCCTTTCCATTCCATCTGCAGCTGGTACGTGCCCGCCGGAAGGTTCGGCAGGGTGAACTCAATGTAGGGACCGGTGCCGGTCGCTTCCAGGGCGATCCATTTGCCGCCGCTGGAATTGCTGTCGGTCTGCAGGGCCGCCGCGGCACCGTTGGTCGTGTACGACAGGCTTTCCGCCTCGAAGTTCAGCGTGGTCGAGGTCGGCACCAGGATGAACCGGTCGGCTGAGAGCCAGTCGCTGCTCGAAGCCGAGTTCTTCCCGACCACCGTCAGCCGGACGGTATGGTTGCCGGCGCCCAGGGTCACCGTCCCAAAGGTCGTGGTGGGATATGTCTGGGTGGCCGAATACTGGTCCAGATTGCCGCCCAGCGTCGCGCCATCCACCGACAGGCTCAGGATGCCGCGCGAGGTGTTTCCTTTCCATTCCATCTGCAGCTGGTACGTGCCGGCCGGTACATTCGGCAGGGTGAACTCAATATAGGGACCGGTGGCGGATGCTTCCAGCGCGACCCATTTGCCACCGCTGGAATTGCTGTCGGTCTGCAGGGCCGCCGCGGCACCGTTGGTCGTGTACGACAGGCTTTCCGCTTCATAACTGAGCGTGCCGCCCACATTCACCGTGAGTCCAACCGTGGTCGTGTGCGAGGTCGACCCGCTGGTTCCCTGGACGGTCAGCGTGGAAGTGCCGGCGGGTGTTGAAGTGCTGGTGGTGACCGTCATGGTGGAGGAACCCGGCGCGCTTACCGAAGACGGATTGAAGTTGGCGCTCGCGCCGCTGGGCAGGCCGCTGGCGGCCAGCGAAACACTCCCGCTGAACCCATTGACGCTGCCGACGTTCACGGTGTAGGAAGTATTGTCGCCGGCAGTCACGGTTTGCGAGGACGGTGTTGCCGAGACCGTGAAGTCCGGCTGCGTATTCAACAATCCGTACGCAATCAGGCTGTTGGCGGTTCCCACATAGACTTTCCCGTTCACGACGATCGGTGAAACGAATTTCACGTAACTGCCCAGCGAATCCCGCGAAGAGTTGTCCTGGCTGTTCCACAATTCCGAGAACGAACTGGACGCATCGGCATTGTACGCGCGCAGCGTCCCGCTGCTGCCGCTGTCGACCACCCACAGAATGCCGTTGGCCGTCCCGTTGGCCGACACCGAAATACCGCCCGGATTGCCCTGCGTCTCGCTGCTCTGCGCCACGGGACTGGTGTTGATCGTCGACCCGTTGAAGGTATACGCCTTGGTCTTGCTCCCTTCCGCCGAGAAATACAAATACGTGTGGCTCGGTCCCTGCCAGTATACCGGGCTCTGGCCCACCCGATCGGTTTCCGACCATGCCGAGAATTGCTGCACGACGTTATTCTTGGAGGTGCTGTAACCGCCCAGGCTGTTGATGTTGCACAAATACACCAGCCCCTGCTTGCCTCCGCCCACCACCAAATCCGTCCCCGGCAGCAACACCGCACCGCCCGAACCCAAATCTTCGTCAGACGAAGTCAGCGATCCCTGGTTCGACGGACAGAAATAGCTCAGCACATTCAGGCCCGGGCTGCTCAATTTAAGAAAACATTCGCTGTAATTGAGATTGGACCCGCCCTGGTTGGCGTTGAAACTGCCATTGCCCGTAATCACGTAAATGTTTCCGCTGCCATCCACCGCCGGCGCCATCCCGCACGACCAGATCGCCCCCTGGCTGCCGCTGGGCGTGGTGCAAAATGCCGCCGTCTGGCTCAACGTCGTCTCGTTATATCCCAACAGCCACCCGTAGTACGTGTTGTCATCGCAATCCGAACCGTAACCCAGATAAATCACTCCGTTGAGCAACAGCAGCCCGGGTCGCTGATGCTGATAATGCGCGTTGAAGCTCTTTCCGTTCACCGAGGCCGAAATGGTCACCGGCCCGCCAAACTCCTCCGCCCCGGTGGTCAGCGAGATCGCGTGCAGCTTGTGGGCATACGTGCTCCCCGACAACGTCCGGGCGTCCACGTACAGCGTGCCGTTGGCGGTATCTATGACCGGTGTCCCGGTGATGCCGATCTGCGGCGACATGTCGCTGCAACTGCCCACGTTGCCGTTGGGCACCGGCGTCCCGAAATTGTCGTGCCACAACTGGGACCCGGTGTCGGCATCCAGCGCATACAGGCTGTCGTTGTCCGTGCACACATACACGACATTGTGGGTTGTACCGCCAATGCTCAGCCCCGCCACGTACAGCGGCTGCGCATACACTTTGCCGTCCACGCTGTGGCTGAAGAGCTTGCCGAAGCTGTTGACGTTGACGTTGGCGGGCGTCAGCTCCGTTTCCTGCAGGTTCGCACCCGTGCGGTTCAGGTCATAGTGCTGCATGACCACATTCACCTGCGCCACGGCCGGCAACGACAGCAACAGGAAGCCGGCCGACAGCAACCCGGCTCCCGAAAACACCAGCGGTTTCCTCGAACCGGAAAGAGATTTTGTACCTTCAGAATAAATATTCGCATTCATATGCATCCTTTTGTTTGTTCTTCCCTCCAAACGATGTCCTGGAAGCGTCCGCACAAAAAAAACCGACGACCGCCCGCCAATCACTCGAAAGACACCTGCCTTTTGGAAATCAACCTACTTAATAATTTGATGAAGAAAATGTAAAGTGGAAACGTATCACCCAAATGGATGAGAAATTCACTGACCTCGTCGCAGGGATTCGGCGGGGTTTCGGTAGATCCAATCGGGCCGGGCGGTTGCGATTTCCGCCTCAGCCAGAGCACGTTCCACCAAATAATGCGCCGGAGCCAGCGAACAGACCGGGTCGGTGGCTCCGGCGTCGCCGGTGAGCAAAAACGCCTGGCAACGGCATCCGCCAAAGTCCTTTTCCCGCCGTTCACAACTCCGGCACGGCTCCGGCAGCCAGTCGGTTCCCCGGAATTTGCGAAAACTGTCCGACTCGAACCAGATGCGGTCCAACGACTGATGCCGGGCGTTCTCAAATTTCAATCCCCGGATCTCGCGGGCCGTCTGGCAGGGCAACACGGTGCCATCGGCGGTGACCGTCATGAAGACGCGGCCCCAGCCGTTCAGGCAGGGCTTGGGATACAGTTCAAAATAATCCGGCCGGACATATAAAATCTCCATCCGCCCCCGCAACCGTTCCCGGGCGGCCCCGGCCACGGCGGCGGCGTGTTCCACCTGCGCGCGCCGCGGCAACAACGCCGCGCGGTTCTTCAGCGCCCAGCCGTTGTACTGCGTGTTGGCCAGTTCCAGGCGCTCGGCGCCCAATGCTTCCGCCAGCGAAATGATGGCCTCGATCCGGTCCAGGTTCCCGCGATGCAACACGACGTTCAGGGTGAGCGCGAAACCCAGTTCCTTCGCCAGCCGGGCGGCCCGGATTTTTTTTTCAAAGGAAGGCGGTCCGCCGGCCAGGCGATCCGAATTTTCCGCGTCCGCGTCCTGGAGACTGACCTGCAAACTGTCGAGGCCGGCCTCGCGCAGTTCCCGCCCGACCCGTTCATCGAACAGGGTGCCGCCGGTGCTCAGGTTGGTATACAAACCCAGTTCCCGCGCCCGCCGGATGATGTGCGGCGCATCGGCGCGCAACAGCGGTTCGCCGCCGGAAAAATGCGCCTGCACCACGCCCAGGGCCGCCGCCTCAGCCAGCACCCGCTGCCAGTCGGCCGTGCTCAGTTCGTCCCGGTGATATGCGAAATCGATCGGGTTGCTGCAGTAAGGACATTGCAACGGACAACGATAGGTCAGCTCGCACAGGAGCGAATAGGGACGCGGCGTTTCCATGACTCACTCCCCGATCACCAGCAGGCCTTTCCCGGCCAGCCGCAACAGCAGCTCCCGCACGTCGCCGTCAACCGCCGGGCTCCCGAATTTTTCGACGAGCACCCGCACGATCTCGGCAACCGTGCGCTGTCCGTCGCAGAGCGCCACCACCTCGTGGGCCGTCGGATTGAGCACCAGCACGCCTTCCGGGAACAGCAGCAGCGGCTTCTGCCGGACCTCGTCCCACTTCAGCCGGACCTTGGCGGCCGGGCGCGGCCGGGCGGTGTCAGGAACCGGTGTCATCCACTCCTCCCGGTTGGTTCAGGATGCAGCTCAGGTACATCGCGTCGAGCATCGCCCATAACAAATCGCATTTGAATTGCAAAGCCGCCACCGCGCGCTCCTGTTCCGCGCGAGTGCGGCAGCGCTCCAGGACCAGCCGCAGGGCGAAATCCGCGTCCCGGGGCGCCTGCGTCAGCCGGCTGCGGAAATACCGCAAACCGTCCGCCCTCACCCACGGATAATGCCGTTCAAAGGCATCAATGCGCCTGGCCATCAACGTCGGCGCGAACAGCTCGGTCAATGACGACGCCACCGCTTCGAGCCAGGGTTTGGTCCGGCAAAAATGGACGTAGGCATCCACGGCATAACGCACACCCGGCAACAACCGTGAATGGGTGAGCAACTCGTCCCGGGACAGGCCGACGGCTTTGCCGAGCCGCAGCCATTTTTCGATGCCGCCCTCGTCCCCCTGCGAACCGTCGTGGTCCAGAATCCGTTGGATCCAGGCCCGGCGAATGTCGCGTTCGGGACAATTGGACAGGATGGCCGCGTCTTTGACGGGGATTTGCGTCTGGTAATAAAACCGGTTGGCCACCCAGGCCTGGAGCGATTTCCGGCTCAGGCGCCCGTCGTTCATCAAAACGTGAAACGGATGTTGATCGTGATAGCGGCTGGCGCCGACGGCTCTCAGGCGGGCGGTAAATTCGGCAGCGGACCAGGGCCGGCCATCGCCGGAGGACCGCACCGCAAGTTTTTTTCGACGAGCTTTCACAGGCAAATCTCCATTCCATCCCACGCCACCTCCACCCGGGCCCGTTCCACCGTCCGGCGTTCGGGCGATTTCGGTCGCAACAGGGGATTGGTGTTGTTGATGTGGATATAGATTTTGCGCGGAATCGTCAACTGTCGCATCCAGGCCAGGCTGCCGGCCGGGCCGCCCACCGGCACGTGGCCCATGTCCCAAGCCGTGCGCCGGGTCAGGCCGAGCGACACCATTTCGCGCTCCGACCAGAACGTGCCGTCCATCAACAGGCCGTCGCATCCGGCGATAAACCGTTCCACCGCGGGCGTGATCTCTGACAGGCCCGGCAAATACGCCAGGCGCCTGCCGGCGGATTCGATTTTCAGACCGGAAACCAATCCGCGCCGTTTCCGGCCGGAGGCGTACGGTGGCGCTTTGGCGGAAACGTCGAGGGCCGAAATGCGCAGCGAGCCGATCCGCGCCGGGAAGCCGGAGACCTGGACCCGGCAATACCGGCGCAAAACCGGCAACAGGGAAAATTGCCGGGTCAACAAATCCCGGACCGCCGGCGTGCAGACCAGCCGGAGCGACCGGTGTTCGCGCAGCGACAGCAGGCCGGTGACATGATCCAGCTCCCCGTCGGTGAGCACGACTGCCTCGATATTTGAACCGCGCAGGCCCGGTCCGGAAGGCGCCAACGGCGGATGGACTGCCAGTTGGGCGAGGAGATCCGGCGAGGCGTTGAACAGAACCCAGCGGGAACCGTCGGCCACGGCGATGGAAGACTGGGTGCGGCGAAGAGACGGAAAACGGGAGGCGCGCGCCGCCCCGCAATTCGGGCAATTGCAATTCCATTGCGGAACTCCGCCGCCGGCGGCGGAACCAAGCACGCGAACCTTCACAGACAATAAAATACCCGTCCGGCGGCCGCCTTGGCCAGCCGAACCGACAAGGTCATCCAGTCCGGTAAACGGCCGTCAATTGTTGACGTACGCCGTCACTTCCATGCTCAGACTGATCTCTTCGTAATCCGGTGTTGTCCAGGTCATAAGCTTTCGGTTTGTTGTGGAGTATTTCTCCTAACGAGGCAAACCCTAGGTCATCGGGGCGGGATTGTAAAGGAGTTTCTGGTAATCCGTTCGGGCAGGGACGGCGGGCTGCGGCATCCGGACGGCGCAGCGCGCCATCCCGGCCTGATTCAAAATTTACGATTACGGGATATTTGAGCCGCCGCAGCAGATTAATCCGTCCCTGCCTGGTCTAAATTCTGACCTTGAACTGTTCCCCGGTTTTCAGGGATCCGGCGAAGGCGGCCAGCAGTTCCGGAATCTTTTCCAGGTCCGCCAGGCTCACCACTTCCACCGGGGAATGCATGTACCGGTTCGGCAGGCTCACCAGGGCGCTGGGAATGCCGCCGCGCGTCCAGAAAATGACGTCCGTGTCGGTGCCGCTGGTCGACGACTTGGCTTCGTGCTGGAGCGGGATTTTTTCTTTCTTCGCCACCGCCTCGATCCGGGCCACCACGTCGGGATGATTGCAACCGCCGTGGGTGACGGTCGGACCGGCTCCGGTTTTAACCTGTCCATGCTGCGCCCGGCTCACTCCCGGGTAATCCGTGGCATGCGTCACGTCCACCACCAGGGCGACGTCCGGTTCGAGGGAATAAGCGATCTGCCGCGCGCCGAACAATCCGATCTCTTCCTGGACATTCGAAACCGCGCAGACCTCGGCGCGCAACCGGGTCTTGGACTCCCGCAGCAGCCGCAGCGTCTCGGCCACGGCAAATGTCCCAATGCGATTGTCAAACGCCCGGGCCACGGCCAGGTTGCCCCGCAACACGTCAAATTCGTCAGCCAACGTCACCGGATCGCCGATTTTCACCAGCCTTTCGGCCTCCTTCCGGCTGCCGGCGCCGATGTCGATGAACAGGTCGTGGATTTTGGGCACCTTGGGCTTTTCGTCGTCCGCCCGGAGCAGGTGCGGCGCAACGTTGCCGACGACGCCTTTGACGGCGCCGCCGCGGCCGTGGATGACCACGCGTTGCGCCCGGGTGATGGCGGCGTCCACGCCCCCCATATTCTTCACGTAAATAAAACCTTCATCGTTGATATAATTGACCGCCATGGAGATTTCGTCCGCATGCGCCGCCAGCATCAATCGCGGCGAACCGCCTTTGTTCAGCACGGCGACGCAATTGCCATAGGCGTCGGAAAAGGTTTCGTCAGCGAAGGATTTGACATAATCCAGCCAGACGCGCTGGCCGCGGACTTCGTGGCCGCTCGGGCTCGGGGTGTTGACCAGCGCCTTTAAGAAATCCAGAGATTGTGAACGCATGGGCGGAAGCTAGCGATCCCGACACTCGACGGGAAGCGGAAAGTTGGGAGTGGCTTAATTCGGAGTGAACCCGAAGCGCGGACATGTCCGCGCAGTCCAAATGAAGATACAGCCCGGAGCGTTAAAAACCGCCGGCCGGTTTCATCGGCGGAAAGTCGAGGCTCTGGCTCGAAATCGGCGCACAGCACCGACTCTTCAATTGCCCAAGATTTGCCGTGCTTCAATCCGGCGCGGACACTATGTTGGTTTCCGACCCGCGCGCCGTAATGGACCGGGGAAATTTTCCGGAAACACCCAACATGCAAAAACGAACGTTGATCATCGGCGGTCTCACTTTGACATTTCTCCTGACGGTGTTTCCGGACGCTTCCGCCCAGGAACGCCGGACGTCCTCCCGGCGCAATGAACCAACGCGGACGGAGACGGCGGTGCTCACCGGCGCCGCCGCGGCCCCGGCCGGCAAATACGTTTTGTGGTACCGCCAGCCGGCCGGGCGGTGGGTGGAGGCGTTGCCGGTCGGCAACGGCCGGCTGGGTGCGATGGTTTACGGCGGAGTGGCAGACGAGCTCCTGCAGCTCAATGAAGATACGCTCTGGGAAGGATACCGCCGCGACGGCGCCAATTCCAACGCGCTCGCGGCCCTGCCGGAAATCCGCCGGTTGCTGTTTGAAGACAAAAACAACGAAGCGGCCGCCCTCGCCGGAAAAACCATGATGGGCGTTCCCATGCGGATCAAATCCTACCAGCCGCTGGGCGATCTGCAGCTGCTGGAAAATTCCAACCTCACGCTCGCTTCCAATTATTGCCGCGACCTCGACCTGGACACCGGCATTGCCACGGTGCGTTACCAGGCGAATGGCGCGACGTTCACCCGCGAAGTTTTTGCTTCCAAACCGGATAACGTCATTGTGGTCCGGCTTGCCTGCGACCGGCCCGGGCGCCTCAATTTAAAGCTCGCCCTGACCCGGGAGCGGGAGGCGCAATGCCTGAATGATCCCACCGATCCGCACCGCCTGATCCTGCGCGGGCAACTCTCGGTCCAGTACCTGGGCGAGACCAACGCGACACCCGGCATGCGGTTTGAGGGTGAGGTCCTGGCGCTGCCGACCGGTGGCAAACTCACTGCCAGCGGCGGCACGATCTCCGTTGAAAACGCCGATTCGTTGACGCTGCTGATTGCCGCCGCCACCGATTATCGCGGCGGTGATCCCGATCAGCTTTGCCGCAAGACCTTGCAGGCGTGTGCCGGTAAATCGTATAAAAAATTGCGGGCGGATCACGTCGCGGATTGTCAAACGCTTTTCCGGCGTGTCGATCTGGACATCGGCAGCGACCAGAGCCTGGAAAAACTTCCAACCGACGAGCGACTGGCGCGCATTACGACCGGCGGATACGATCCCGGCCTGCTGACCACCTATTTTCAATACGGCCGCTACCTGCTGATCGCCTCCTCGCGTCCCGGCAACCTGCCGGCCAACCTCCAGGGCCTGTGGAACGACAAACTGAACGCCGCCTGGAACAGCGATTATCATCTCAACATCAACATCCAGATGAACTATTGGCCGGCCGAAGTCTGCAACCTGGCCGAATGCACCGAGCCGTTGTTCGACCTGATGGACAGTATGGTGGCGCCCGGCAGCCATGTCGCCCAGGTCGAATACGGCTGCCGCGGCTGGGTGGCACATCACCTGACGGACCCGTTTGGCTTCTGTGCCCCGGCGGACAGCGTCGTGGGCATCTGGCCAATGGGCGCCGCATGGCTGGCGCAACATCCGTTCGAACATTACCAGTTCAGCGGCGACAGGGAATTTCTCGCGAAACGCGCTTACCCGCTGATGAAGGGCGCGGCCCGGTTCATCCTCGATTTCCTCGTCATTGCCCCGACCAACACGCCGGCCGCCGGCCATCTGGTCACCTCCCCGTCCCATTCGCCGGAAAACAAATTTTACCTGGCCAACGGCGAGCAATGCGCTTTTACCTACGGCGCGACCATGGACCTCGAGATTATCCATGACCTGTTGACCAACTGCATCCAGGCCAGCCGGATCCTCAACACCGACGACGCGTTCCGCGCCGAGTGCGAGTCCGCTTTGCAACGCCTCGCGCCGTTGCAGATCAGCCAGAAAGACGGCCGGTTGCAGGAGTGGATCGAGGATTACCGGGAAGTCGATCCGCACCATCGCCATACGTCACATCTGTTTGCTTTGTATCCCGGCGACCAGATCAGCCTGGAAGGCACGCCGGCGCTGGCGGCGGCGGCCCGCAAGACGCTCGAAGCGCGCGGCGACGGCGGGACGGAGTGGAGCCTGCCCTGGAAAATGTGTTTCTGGGCGCGATTCCGTGACGGCGACCATGCCTTCCTGCTCCTGACCAACGAAGTCCGGGAACATCTGTATCCAAACCTGTTCAACAGTTATCCGCCGTTCCAGATCGACGGCAATTTCGGCTGCACCGCCGCGATCGCCGAAATGCTGTTGCAGAGCCAGAACGGCGAAATCAACCTCCTGCCCGCCCTGCCCCATGCCTGGCCGGAAGGCCACGTCACCGGCCTGCGGGCCCGCGGCGGATTCGACGTCGAGATGACCTGGAAAAACGGCAGACTGGCCCGGGCGGTTTTGTTGTCGAAGATCGGGTCGCCGGCCCGGATCCGCGCCGCCGGCCCGGTTTTGGTGAAGGCCGGGAAGCAGCCGGTTGCCGTGTCGACCCCCGAACCCGGCGTGATTGAATTCCCGACCAAACCCGGTGCGAGTTACACGCTGGAGCCGGAATAATTGGCAGCAGCAGGCTTTCCCCCCTGCCGGTCAAGGCGGCTTCCAGCCGCCCGGGGGCACACTGTGCCGGGGTGAAAAACCCGGCTCACCGTCGGGACCAATTTATGGACAACCTGGACCGGTGACACCAATGCCGCCGATGCCTTCGCCATGGCGCCGGTGCGGGACTGGCACCTGGTCAGCCGGTTGGTATCGATGCTGAACACCAACGATCCTTCGTCGCTGTTTTCCGTGAACAATCCGGATCCCGCCGCATGGGAGGCGTTGCTGGATGGAATGATCGCCTGGACGAACGATATCAGAGATCTCGCGCTTCCCTTTTCAACGACACCTCATTTCAGCCCGATTGTCATCTCCTCCAATTCGACGCAGGCCGCCTTCATTGCCGATGCCGGCTCCGGCCCGCAATTCTACCGGTCAGTGCGATTGCAATAGTGATGGAGCGCCGGGCACCGTCCCGGCGTTGTTGCGGCAAACATTCCGATCTGCCGGCAAAGACAACTTTTCAGCTGCCCGGCAGCGCGCGGCGCTGTTCGGACGCCGCAGCGCGGCGTCCCCACCTGGATACCTGCCATCAATTCCTCTTGTCTCGACCCCTTGCGCTGCTAATCTGATGGCGAAGGCTGGCACTGGCTCCAATATCAAACCACCGCAAGACTTGTGGCTGCCGGCCGGACTGCTGTTTATGGGAACGCTGGACCATCTTTTCGAAAATAACCGGACGTGGGCCGGGCAGATCCGGCAGCGCGACCCGGATTTTTTCCTCAAGCTTTCCCGCCAGCAATCGCCCGAGTACCTTTGGATCGGCTGCTCCGACAGCCGGGTGCCCGCCAACGAGATCGTCGGACTTCTGCCCGGCGAACTGTTCGTCCACCGGAACGTTGCCAATCTCGTCGTGCACACCGACCTCAACTGCCTGTCGGTGATGCAATTCGCGGTGGATATTTTGAAGGTGCGCCACATCATCGTCTGCGGCCATTACGGCTGCAGCGGCGTTTGGGCGGCCTTGCGGCAGGCCCGGATCGGATTGAGCGACAATTGGCTGCGCCACGTCCAGGATGTGCGGGCGAAGCATGGCCAGCGGATCACGGGCGCGCCGAGTGAGGCCGACTCCTGCGATCGCCTCTGCGAACTGAACGTCATCGAACAGGTCGCCAATGTCTGTCAGACCACGATCGTCCGGGAAGCCTGGGAACGGCGCCAGGCCCTGGCCGTGCATGGCTGGATTTACGGATTAAAGGACGGGCTGCTGCGTGATCTCCACACCACGGTGACCGCGTTTCCCGAAACGTTCACCGCTTATCAATCGGCGGTTTCCGCTTTGACTTGAGTCCCGGCGGTCTGGTGCGAATCACAGTAGAAAAGGGCACATGCCTTGCTGCTACGGTAAAGGTGCCTGATGTTCAGCCTTTTTTCTTTGATTGCGCCGAACCGGAATTTCGGCAAAAAACCCCGTTTTCACTGGGTTTTCCGCATTCGCCGGCCCGGAAAGGCAAGCCTCAACGGCAGAAGGTATGAGGAATAAATTGACAGCTGCGGGACGAATTCGCCGATATGGGTGGCTGCCCCTGATATCGATCTGGGTTTCGATCGCGTCAGCGGCCTCGACCAATTCCGCCTGGATCACCCGCGTCTGGCAATCCGACGACGGGCTGCCGAACAACAATGTCACCGGCCTGGCGCAAACGTCGGACAATTATCTCTGGGTGGCCAATCCGTCGCGCCTCGCCCGGTTCGACGGCGTCCGGTTCGACGATTATTCCTCGCGGAATGTCATTCCCGGGCACGACCAGCGGATCAGCACGGTACTGGCGGGGCAACATGGAGGCTTATGGATTGCCATGGATCACGGCCCGGTGGCGTACCTGGATGCCCGGGGGGAACAGATCTACAGCAACGGCCTGCCGGACCTGATCGCGCAGGGAATGGTCCAGGACGGCGATGGAGCCGTCTGGATCGCGTACCGCAGCGGAATGATCAGCCGCATCAAAGACGGACAGGTAACCCAATTCACCACGAACGAGATCGCCGCCGGAACGTCCTGCTCGCTGGCGACCGACAACCGGGGCCGCCTTTGGATCGCCAAAAACGGACAGGTGGGCGTATTTCGCGACGGAAAATTTGCGCCGGTGCTGATCCTCGGCCGGACGGTGTACACGCGCCTGGCCCGGGCCCGCGACGGCGGAATGTGGATCTGCCAGGACTCCCAACTCACGTGGTGCGACGAGCAGGGCCATCGACGCGACGTCGGAACTTTCGTGCCCGAGAATCCATCCACCCAGCCGAATGCGATGATTGAAGATCATCTGGGCGCGGTCTGGATCGGCACCTCCGACAGCGGCCTGTTCCGCTACGACGGGACCGGATTTGAAAACGTGCCGGTGTCGCATCGGGCGGTTTTGAGCCTGGCGGAGGACCGGGAAGGCAACCTCTGGGTCGGCACGGACGGCGGCGGACTGAATCGGGTGCAGCCGCGCACGGTTGCCCTGGAAGGATTGGAGTCCGGATTGCCGTTCGAAGCCGTGCAATCCATTTGCGAAGACACCAACGGTGTAGTCTGGGCAGTGACCCAGAACGGCCTGTTGGCCCGGCGGATCAATGGCCATTGGACCACTCAGCCTGAAAACCCGGACTGGCCGACCAGCGGCATCACCTGCGTCGCCTCCGATCCCTCCGGCGGAGTCTGGATTGGAACGCAAAACCGCGGGACTTTGTATTGCTGGCGCAACGGGCAACTCACGGCGTTCCTGCCGACCGATACTCCGTTCAGCCGGATTATTAAAGCCGTCCTGCCCACCAGCACCGGAGATGTATGGATCGGCGGCACCGGCGCTGTCGCCCTGCAACGGCTCCGGAACGGAGTATTCACCAATTTCCCGCTGCCATCCCGCGCGGCCATCATCCGGGCCATGGCGGAAGATACCGCGGGAAATATCTGGATCGGCGACAACAAGGGCATGCTGTTGCGGGTCAAGGGCGATGTGCTCACCGATGAGACCACCCGTTATTCCGACGTCCCGCTGTCGATCCGCTGTCTGCATACGACGGCGGACGGAAGCTTGTGGCTGGGATACGCCGGCAACGGATTGGGCCGGATCAAGGACGGCCACTTCGTCCGCATCACCACTGCCGAGGGGCTTTACGATGATTTTATTTCGGAAATCATGTCGGACAATCGCGGCTGGCTGTGGTTCGGCGCCGACGAAGGGATTTTCAAAGTGCAACAGCAGGAACTGGAAAACCTGGCGGCCGGCAAGGTGGACCACGTGCGATCGATTCATTATGGACAAAGCGCGGGATTGCCCAGCGTGCAGGCCAATTTCGGCTTTTCACCCGGCGCCCTGCGAACCCGGGACGGCCGCGTCTGGCTGCCGATGCGCTCGGCGCTGGCCATCGCCGAACCGAACAAATTGCACGAAGACACCAAACCGCCGACGGTGCTGATCAAACAGGTGATCGTAGACGACAGAGTGGTCGCATCCTATGACGCCATCAAGCCCATTCAGTCCGGCATCGATCTGGAAAACCCGGCGGCGGTCCTGAAATTGCCGCCGCGGCACTGGCACCTGGAGTTCGAATTCACCGCGTTGAGTTTTATCGCGCCCGAGAATGTGCGGTTCCGCTATCGGCTTGAAGGAATTGACGAGGGCTGGATTGAAGCGAAAGCGCAGCGCAGCGCCAGTTATTCGCGGTTGCCGGCCGGGCATTACCGGTTCCAGGTCACCGCCTGCAACAGCGACGGTGTCTGGAGCGACCCGGGCACGGCGCTCGAATTCAGCGTCACACCGTTTGTCTGGCAGACGTGGTGGTTCCGGTTGACCGTGGTGGTGCTGTTTACTGCCGTGGTTTTTGCCGTGGCCCGCTATGTTTCCATGCGGCGCATGCGTTCGATGCTGCGGACCATTCAGCACCAGGCGGCGGTCGATAAATCGCGCATGGCCGGCATGGCCGAAGTGGCCGCCAGCGTCCTCCATAACATCGGCAACGTGCTCAACAGCATCAACGTCTCCAGCTCGCTGGTGACCAGGAAAATCCGCAATTCAAAAGCGGATTCGCTGGATAAAGTCACGGCCCTGCTGAAGGAACACGCCGGCGACCTGCCCGGCTTCTTCACCAGCGATCCCAAAGGCCGGGAGCTGCCGGGTTATTTGTCCGACCTGTCGCAGCACCTGGCCGGCGAACACGAGGACATCCTGAATGAACTCAAGTCGCTCGAAAACAATATCGAACACATCACCCAGATCGTGATCAGCCAGCAGAACTACGCGCACGACGCCGGGGTCCAGGAAACCTTCAACCTGAACGAAGTGGCGGAAGACGCCATCCGCATTTGCACCGGGACCGCCGAACAGCGCGAGCTGCAAATCACCCGCGAATTCCAGAAGCTGCCCCCGGTGACAACCGACAAGCACAAAGTCCTGCAAATTCTGATCAATCTGATCGCCAACGCCAAGCGTGCGTTGAGCAATGGCGGTCCGCCGGAAAAACACCTGATTGTGCGGGTGGAGATGAACGGGGCCAACACAGCCAAAATATCGGTCATCGACAACGGCGTCGGTATTCCGCCTGAAAACCTGACGCAAATTTTTCAGCAGGCCTTCACGACCGGTCGGGACGGCCATGGCCTGAATCTTCACCGGAACGCCCTCGCCGCCGGGGAACTGGGCGGATCGTTGGTGGCGCAGAGCAAGGGCCCCGGCCAGGGCGCCACCTTCACGCTGGAATTTCCCTGCCAGCCGGAGAAAAACGGTTCGTCGCATTGACGCTGACGGACGGCCTTCTCCTCTCCCAGTATTCGCCGTTCAGGGCGCGCCGGTCAGCATTCGAATTTCGCGTTGCGGCAAGGCGATGGAAATGTTGTTGGCGCGGAATTGTTCGGCGATCGCCTGGTAGATTTCAGCCTGGGCGGGACCATAATCGGCCACGGCCGTCCAGGGCTTGACGGCGATCGTGATGGATGAATCCGCCAGCGTCGCCACGCCAATGACCGGCGCCGGTTCCTTGAGCACGCGCGAATTCCGGGCCAGGACAATCCGCACCACGTCCAGGGCGCCGGTGAGATGGGTGCCGTAAGCGACGTTCACCGACAGGTCCAGTTGCCGGATATGGCCGTAATTGTGCAATATCTCGCCGATGATTTTCCGGTTGGGAATCACCACCCGCGATTGGTCGGAGTGCAGCAGCGTGGTGGTCAGCAGTTCGATGCTGGTCACCTGCCCCTGGACACCGGCGACTTCGATGTATTCGCCGAACCGGAACGGTTTGGTGAAGATGATGGTCAGCCCGGCCGCCAGATTGCTGAGCACGCCCTGCATCGCCAGGCCCACGCCCACGCCGGCGACGCTGACGCCGGCGATCAACATCGTCAATTTCACACCCGCCGTGTCCAGAGCAACCACCAGAGCCAGGGAAAAAACCAGCAGACGCAGGGCGCGCACCAGCAGCTTGCGCACGGGCGGCTCCATGGCTTTGCGGTCCAGCCAGCGGTCCAGCATTTTGCCGAGCCAGCCGGCGGCGATAAAGCCCACCACCACCACCGCCATCGCGGCCAGGAGCGCGCCGCTGTGGGCGATGAGATAATCGATCAGTTTTTCCTGCCAGACGGCAATGGTATTTCCGGGTTTATTCATGGGTGACCTTCGGTTGCTGATTCGTTGTCCATTCGTTAATGGAATTCGACGCCGGCCGTCAATCTTTGAATGGTTGGGCCCTGTCCTGATCTGGCTTGTAGTGTCGAGCCTGCCGCCGTCGCGCCGAAGCGGCGCTTTGGCGCCCGCGAAGGCGGATGGCTCGAAATCGGCGCACAGCGCCGACGCTACACCGGCAAATTAAGACACAGCCAACAGTTGACGCCGCGGGTAATTTTGCCAAGCTGCCCGTCAGCATGACCACTCGCCTGCGCTACCGGCTGATCGTCCTGGGCATCCTGCTGTTTCCGTTTCTGCTCTTCGGCCTGTTCTACTTTTCCGATCTCGCCGGCCCGCCGCCGCCGCCGGCGCCGGCCCGGCCCGTTCCCAACGGTTATGACGATTTAGTGAAGGCCGGCGGTATGGTGTCAAGCAATAGTTGGCATTATGAAAACCTGAACGGGGACGACCTGCAACAAACCGCGGCGGCCAACGCGGATGCGCTGGCGCTGGCCCGGGCCGCTTTGAGCAATCAATGCCAGGTGCCCCTCCAATACACCATGGCGTATATCACCAACCACGTGAACGATTTCATCGCGCTGCGCCGCTTGGCCCGGGCGTTTGCGGTGGAAAGCCGGCTGGCCGAGCAGGAAGGCCGTTTCCGTGACGCCGCCCGGGCGGACCTCGATACCATTCACCTGGGCATCGAAACGGCACAAGGCGGAGTGCTGCTGGATCAAATGGTTGGCACCGCCATCGAATCCATCGGCACCGATGACCTGCAAAAACTGGTCGACCGGCTTGATTCCGACACGTCCCGCGAAACGGCGTCCGCCCTGCAGATCCTCGACGCCCAGGCCCAGTCGTGGGCGCAGGTGGTGCAGCAGGAAAAAAACTGGTCGCGCCGGACCTTCCCCGGTATGCGTTACCGCCTGATGGAATTAATCGCGTCCGGCACCATGAAACAAAACCTTCAAAAGGCCGAGCTCAAGTTCAAGGACCAGGAAGCCCGACGCAGCCAGTTGGTTATCGACCTGGAAAAAGGCCGTCCGCCCGCCAACCCCACGGATGTGGCGCCGGCCGACCTCAATACCCTGCCCCCGGCTCCGGCCGCGAATACCAATCCGGCGCCCGCCCCGGATACCAATTCGCCGGCAGCCGGAACCCATCTCCCGGTGACGGCCACTACCACCAATTTGAATTAAACCAGCCCGCGCAGAATCCGATTTCAAGACAGGAACAAACCGATGATTGTCAACATGTGGATGACCCGGGAAGTGGTAACCGTCCGGCCGCAAACCACGGTCGTTGAAGCGGCGGAACTGATGTCCCGGCACCATATCCGGCGGCTGCCGGTCGTGGAACCATTTGAAAACGGATTGCAGGCCATCGGGATTGTGTCGGCCAGGGACATTCTCCACGCGTTTCCGCCCGATGTGAATCCATTCGCCATTACCGTATCGCCCACCAGCGCAGGAGCGACGACGGTCGCCCACATCATGAGCGGTCCGCTGGAGACCGTCGGGCCGGAAACGCCCCTGGAAACCGCCGCCGAACGGATGGCGGAAAAAAAAATCGGCGCCCTGCCGGTGGTCCAGGGCGGCAAACTGGTGGGATTGATCACGGAGTCGGATATCTTCCGCGCTTTCATCAGTTTCTTTTCCGCGCCGGGATGCAGCGCCCGGATCACATTTGACATTTCCGCCGGCGAAGACGTGTTCGGCTGGATCAACCGGGCGGCCCGGCGGCGAAAGTTGCGGATTGTGAGCCTGATTTCCGCTTCACACGAAAACGTGCCGGCGGCCGTCGTTCGCGTCGCCGGCGAGCGCGTGGATGAATTTCTCGAAGACCTCTGGAGTTCCGGCCATCGCGTTTTCAGCGTCCTGCGTTATCCCTGAACGCGTCAAACGTCCGGCCCGCGGTACACGCACCGGGCGGTACAGGTTTCGGCCACCGCCACCTCCGTCAGCAACGGCAGTTTCGGCTTCAACCGTTTCCAGATCCAGACGGCTATGGCCTCACTGGTGGGATTGGCCAGGCCGGGAACCCGGTTCAGGTAACGGTGATCAAGCTTTTTCCAGACCGGCTTGAACGCCGCGGTGATGGCGGCGTAATCCATCACCCAGCCGAGCTTCGGATCGCATTCGCCCGCCACGACGATCTCCACCTTGAAACTGTGGCCGTGGAGGCGGCGGCACTTGTGCGTCTTTGGCAACCGCGGCAGCAAATGGGCCGCCTCGAATTGAAAGGTCTTTCGCAGTTCAATGTTCATGAGTTGTTGAATCGTTATATTGTTAAATCGTGATCGTTGAATCGCGATCCGGTTTAACCGTTCAACGATTCAACGATTCAACGGTTACATTTCCAGGTCCGTCCACGTCACCAGGTCGCCCAGCGCCGGCCGGCCGTCGTGCCGCCAGGTCAACGGCGGATTCTGCATCCGGCCCAGCGGGCAGACGCGCGGCACACCCGCGACGGCCAGTTGCGCCGCCCGTTCCGCCATTTGATGTTCCGGCACCGCCAGGCCGACTGTGGAGATCCGGCCGGGGATGGCGCCGGCCTGTTGCAGGGCTTCCGCCAGGTCCGGCACCGGTTTCACGTAAATAAACCGGTTCAGACACGACAATTGAAACCGGGCGTCCGCCTCATACACCACCGTCCAGGCTGTGGAATTCTTGCTGCACCAATGCCGCGTTTCCCCGGGCGCATGCGCGGCCCGTACTTCGTAAATGCCCCGGCGCGACGCAATGGCCGCGGCGTGTTCCGCCGGCAATTCTCCCCGCGGCTCCATCTGCTCGCGCCGATCCAGTTCGTCCGCCAGCAGCTCCGCGAATTTTTCCGGCGGCACCTCGCCGCCGGTCTGGACATAGATGACATGCGGCGACAGGCACCCCAACTGGTTCCAGGCCACCACGTCGTCGGCGGTCCACGAGACCACCCGGCCGCTGTAAAAGCGCGACAGGACCTCGCCCGCCACGTAGCCGAAGCTCACCCGGTGACCATAACCGATGAACCGGGTTTGAAACGGCAACTGCGACCGGATCGCGGCCAGCGCCTCGTCGCCACCCGTCGCCGTCACACAATCCGCCTCCGCAAACAACGCCGTCTCCAGTGAGGCATCGCCGCCCGGCCAGACCGCCACTTCCAGGCAGGCGCCGAGTTTCGGGTCCGCTTCATACAGCGAATGCGCAAACAGCCGGGGCAGAAAAGCCGCTCCCCGGGCGCACTTCACGAATTGCGCCGACCGTGTCAGCACGCCCAGCACCAGGCTCATCAACGCCGGCACCGGCAGATTGCCGGCCGTGATATGGGCCAGAAATGCCGGCCCGACGGCCAGGACCGCGCGCCCGGAATTTTTTTCACCCGGCAATGCGACGAACTGATCAAGGCACCCGGCGTGGCCGAGGTCCTGTTCAAGCAGGGCGCGGAAATTGTCCGGAGTCAATTGCCGGAAAAAATGGTCGAGGCCTTTTTGCAGGGTGCCGCGCGAGAAACCGGCCTCAGCCGGGCCGGACCCTTCCAATGCCAGCCGCCGGAACGCATTGTCCGGTTTCAACCAGCTTTCCCCGACGGCACCCAGCAATCGTACCAGGCTGTCGGTCGGGCGGGACGCCAGGTATTGCGCGCGGTTGCGTTTCAACGTCTGGCACGCCTCGGTGATCATCGCCGGCGACAACGCGGCGTCCGGCGGCAGATCGGCCAGGAAATAATTGGGCAGGGCCATGGGATTTAGGATTTGCGATTTGCAATTGGGGATTTTATGCGCTCATCAGGGAACAACCGCGCGGGCCGGACAACTGCGCCCGGCCGATCAGTTCAAAGCCGTCGCCCCGGCGGATCCCCAGATCCTCGGTCTGCACGGCCATCACCGAAAAAACGTTGGCCAGGTCAAATACCCGGATCAAACCGGTTTCGCCCTCCGCCACTTCATCACCCGTTTCCGGCGAGACAATCCGCACGCGCGCCCAGGGAGGAAATTGGAAGCGACAAGTGGCCGGTGACACATGACAGGATGAGTTGCCGTTTCGTGTCACCTGCCACGTGTCACCTGCCACCGCATACGCCTGCGAACTCAGTTCGCTCATGCCGTATTCGCAGATAATCTCCGACTGCGGCACTCCGAGCCGCGCGCTGATGAGCTCGTGCAGTTCGGTTTTGGACATGGATCGGGACCGGTTTTTGTACCCGCCGGTTTCCATCACGCGCGAACCGGCGGGAAGCCGGAGCGACAGTTTTTTTTCCGAAAGGAAATCAAGCAGGTGAACGAAGGAAAACGCCGTACCGAGAATCAATTGTGGATTGCGGATTGCGGATTGCGGATTGCCGCCGAACGCGGCTGCCGTCGCGTCGAAGTCCAGCGTCCAACCACCCGTCACATCTGTCTGGCCGACAAATATTGACCTGGGTGCGCCCAATTGTTGCCGGATGGTTTCAAACATGTGAACCAGTGACGAATGCGGCGCCTGCTCGGGCGGCGGGGTCAGGATGATTAATTTGAAATTCGAGATTTCAGATTTCAGATCCGGCACCAGGTGCCGCTCAAACCACGGCCGGAGCGACGCCGCATAGAGCGCCAGCGATTCCGCCGAATGAAAATGCCGGCTGGGTCTCTGTTCCGTCGTGCCGCTGGAATGGAATACCGCCGTGCGTTCGGCCGCCGGCAGGCAACTGAGTTCCAGTTCCTTGAACGCCGCCGTCGGGACAGCCGGAATCCGTGTCCAGTCTTCGGCAATGTCTGGCGCCACGCCACGGGCCTGACAGATTTTCCGGTAAGCGGCGTTGTGTTTGAACTGGAGCGCGAATAATTCGAGCGCCAGCGAATCAAAATCAATTGTGCAGGAGCCGGCGTGAGGAGGTTCTAGAGCTTGCCGCTTGCCGCTTGCCGCTTGCCGCTTGGGAAGCGTGCCGCTTGCGGCGCCGGCGTTGGCAACGGAATAAGAAGCAAGAATTCCGCGCAAACGCGCGACAAAATCTGAAAGTTCGGTCGTCATGCGGTTTTTGTTTTACCGGCTGGTTTTCCGCCACAGCCGAAAGCCAGTATAACCGAAACGGATTCCGTCGCAACCGCCGAAAAATTCGTCAATTAATCCCGGAAATACGGGGTCTCCCGATCGCGGCGGCGGTTGAGTTCGCTGGCGTAGCGTATTCCCAGGGTGGCCGCATTCTTTTGCATCCAGTCCGTCAGCGCCGTTTTGCCGGCGGGTGGCGTTTCGACATAGAGCTTCTCCTCCATCAACCCGCGGATTTCGTCCCGGGTGATAAAGGTGTCCCGCATCAGCCAGCCGATCGCCTGGCCCAGCCTGAAGCCCACTTCCGGCGGCAAGCCGATCAGCCTCCGTCGCCGGCCGATGGTCTTTCCCACCGCCTCCACCAGGGCACGATAGGTGAACGTCTCCGGACCGATGGCGTTAATCACGACGTTCTCATTTCGCTGCCCCTCCCGCACGGCCAGTTCTGCGAAATCATCCACATGAATCGGCTGCAGACGATACGAACCGTCGCCGAACAATGCAAATAACGGAAATCGCCGGAGCGCCCAGGCGATGTTGTTGATCAGGATGTCCTCCCGTCCAAACAAAACCGTCGGCCGCAGGATCGCATGGGAAAGGCCGCTTTCCCGCAGGGCGCGTTCCAGCCGTGCCTTGCCGGAGAAATATTCCAGCGGCGAATCCCCGGACGGATTGGTGATGCTGACGTGAACCACCCGCCGGACGCCCGCCCGGCGTGCCGCGTCAAAGAGCGCCAGTGTGTTTTGCACCGCTTGCGCGTGGGTAAACGACTGGTGATTGAAGCGGACCCAATAGGTGTTGTACAAGACATCCACCCCGGCCAGAGCCGCGGCCAGCCTGTCCGGCTCACCAAAGCTGAGCGGAAACGCTCTGACTTTTTCCCCGAACGGATTCTTCCGGCCCGGGGAATTGGTCAGGGTCACCACTTCCCGCCCCCGTTCCAGCAACCGGGAGGCGATGTAACGGCCGGAATAGCCAAAGGCACCGGTGACGGCCTGACATTGATTCATATTTTCCTTATTTCTGTAATTTAAGAAATTTTTTTGGAAATTTTTTATTTCAACCAGCCGCCGATCCGGGAGCCCCATTTGACCAGCTTGATCCGGGACCCGAGCGGCAGCCGGCGGATTTCACCAAACCAATTGTCCATCAATTCGAAGAAGGACAGCATTTCCTTCAACCGGTCCTGAGTATGGGGATCGACCCTCGCTCCATCATTGATCAACGCCTGCGTCTCCCGCAAAACTTTTAGCGTCGGGTCCATTTCCCGCCGCTTTCGCTCATCCAGGAGCACTTCAAACAGTTGCCAGACGTCCTTTATGGATTGAAAATGCTCGCGCCGATCGCCGATAACGTGGACTTTTTTGACGACGCCCCAGGTTTGAAGCTCATGCAGGCTGTTGCTGACGTGGGAACGGGCCACGCCGAGAGCCTGGACAATCTCATCCGCCGCCAGGGGCTTGGGCGAAAAGTACAGCAACGCATGAATCTGTGCCACCATCCGGCTCACCCCCCAGCCCGATGCCATCTCCCCCCAATGCAGAACCAGTTTTTCAACCGTGGAATTCATATATATCTGTTTTTACTGAAATTATACATTTTTAAGAATTTGTCAAGATTCCACCAATGCAAAAGGCAGTCGATTCTCCCGCGAAGCCGGAAGCGCCAAATCGTCCTCGAATATTTTCGATTACGAGGACGAGGAGGATGAACCGGATGACCAATGAAGGGGAAGATTGCCATTCCCTCCGCCGTCCGCCACACTGTCTGGCCCGATGAACAAGCGTTTTTTCATCACCACCGCCATCGATTACGTCAACGGCCAGCCGCACCTCGGCCATGCCTACGAGAAGATCGTTACCGATGTCATCGCCCGCGGCCGCCGCAGCCTGGGGGAGGAGGTTTTCTTCCTGACCGGCCTGGATGAACACGGCCAGAAGGTCCAGCAGGCCGCCGCCGCCGAGGGCAAATCGCCCCAGGCCTACTGCGACAAACTCGCCGCCGACTGGCAGGCGTTCGCCCGGAAACTGGAATTGACCATCGACGATTTCATCCGCACCACCGATTCCCGCCACAAGGAAATCGTCCAGGCCAGCCTCACCCGCGTCCATCAGGCCGGCCAGATTTACAAACGCACCTACGAAGGTTTTTATTCAACCAAAGAGGAAACCTTCCTGACCGACAGGGACCGCCGCCCGGACGGCACCTTCGATCCTGCCTATGGCGAAATCGTCACGCTCAAGGAGGAAAATTATTTCTTCAAACTGGGCGAGCAGCAGGCGTGGCTGATCGATCACCTGGAAAAGAACCCGTCGTTCGTCCAGCCCGATTATCGCCGCAACGAAGTGCTCGGCTTCCTGAAAAACAATACGCTCGAAGACCTGTGCATCTCCCGGCCCGCCGCGCGCCTGAACTGGGGCATTCCCCTGCCCTTCGACCCGGATTACGTCACCTACGTCTGGTTCGACGCGCTGGTCAATTACATCAGCATCCCCGCCGCCCGAGGCGACGCCACCATCACCGGCGCCTTCCAATCCGCAATCCGCAATCCGCAATTCGCAATCCGTCTTTGGCCCGCCGACACCCATGTCATCGGCAAGGATATTGTGAAATTTCACGCGGTTTACTGGCCGATCATGCTCAAGGCCATGGGCCTGCCGCTGCCGAAACAGATCCTGGTCCACGGCTGGTGGCAGAAGGACGGCGCAAAAATCAGCAAGAGCACCGGCAACATCGTCGATCCCGTCGCCGTCATCGACGAATGGGGGCTCGACGCCTTCCGCTTTTACGTGTTGCGCGAGCTCGACATCGGCCCGGACGGCAACTGGACGGATGCCGGGTTCAAGGCGCGTTACCAGGCCGAACTGGCGAACGGCCTGGGCAACCTGGTGAACCGCTCGCTCTCGATGCTCAAACGTTATCGCCAGGGGATCGTGCCGGCGAAGCACGACGAACTGGCGGCCGAAGCCGCGAAGGCCGCGGACGAAACCCGCGACCGCCTGAAACAAAACCAGCTCCAGGCCGCGTTGCAAAGCATCTGGGGCCTCGTCACCCGGGCCAATCAATACGTCGACCAGACCAAGCCGTTCAGCCTGGCCAAAGATCCGGCCCGGGCCAAACGACTCGATGAAGTGCTGTACAACCTGGCCGAAACCTGCCGCGTGCTCGCGGTATTGCTCTGGCCGTTCCTGCCGGGAACAGCGACGAAAATGTACGCGCAACTGGGCCTGCCGGGTGTCCCGGACAAATTTGCCGCGGCTGCCTGGGGCGGTTTGCCCGCCGGCCACAAAATCGGCGACCCCGCGCCGTTGTTTCCCCGGAGGGACGTTTGATCTTTCAGAGGGGCGAGTTCCAGTTTCGACTGGTGTAGCGTCGAGCCAGTGGCTCGAAATCGGCGCACAGCGCCGACTCTGCAGCAAATTGGGGAGATCGCCAGTTCGAAAGACGCGTTGGCAGGTGGCACATCGTCTGGTATGTGCCATAACGTCAAGAAATAATTTTGACGCAAAACCCAATAAACCGTAGAAAACGACATGGACTTGACTAAAGCTTTCGTTGATTGGAGAGCAGGCAAGTTGTCCGAGTACAGCCTTGCCGACCTCCGCTTGATTAGCGCCGGGTGCGTTACTTATGTTCAGAATCGCATTCCTGACGCCGTTCACCTGAAATCTTCAGTTGACGACGAGATTCGTCGGAAGGAGACGCAGGAATCTAACGAAAAACTTTTGCAGCAGACGATCAAACTGGTCGAGCATTCCGAGATGTTGACACGGCAGACGGACAGCCTGATTCAATACACGGTGCAACTAATCCGGCTCACAAAGGGCGTTCTCTGGCTCACCATTATTCTCGGAATTATTGCACTTGTTCAGATTGCCATCATGTTTCTTTAAACTCTGCTCCAGGGCATTAACGTCACAATACCTACCCGGTCAGCTACCAAAAACCTGCTGATGCACCTGTAATTTGACGTATTCCACCAGGATCGAAAGCCCGTAGGAGGCCCCTGGCTTCAGGATGTGAGCTTTCGCCTTGTTCCAGATCGTATCCTGGCGGATGCCGTCACAAAAATCATGCCCGGCTGAAGTGAGGCGTTCAATATCCGCTGCAACAATGCCATAGGCATCAGTCCTGTGAAGGCGACCTACGGCCAGCCCCGCGTCTAAAATCAGAGCGACGTGATGTGCGCATATCTCATCGGGTGTTCCGTCGATGTGAACGGTCGCCCCAAGCGGGTATTTATCGTCTTCAACGTTGAGCATTATCTGCCGGATCAATTCCATGTCGCGTTTCATAGGTAGTGGGGTCGCAGGGTCACTTTTCCAAGGCGGCTCGGATCAGGATCAATTGAGCGATTATATGGAGAAAAATACCCAAGCTGCCGATGGCGCAAAAGATCAAGGCAAAGACTGATCCATTTACCTGCGCTACGACGCCACCGACAATTCCAACGGCCAAAGCGATCCAACCAAAAAACTGCAAATTTTCACCGGAGGATTTCAACTGCTCCTTTGGAGATAACGGAGGCGCGACAGTTTCTGGATTTTCCGCAGGTTCAGGGTCCATATTGATTGTTCCTTTCTGTTGTGAGGAAGACCAAAGCCATAGGCTCCGACCGTATCAGGTGTCGTCTACAGTTTCAACCGCAAAGGCGGAGATGAAGTTGTCAATCGACGCTGGTTCCGAATTCAGGCCACAGTTCCGCGCAACGAATCCTCCAGCCGATTGAGCACCTCAATGAGCGAACGAAGCTCATCCTTGGTCAGATCACTCTGAGACATGCCTTCACATCTCGAAGTGCCTCAAGCAACTGAAACCTCTGGTCGGTATGTGCCAGCGGCCCCGGATAGGCTCGAAGTAAATTCTGGAGTGGCCGAATGGCGCGACGCTCACACCAGCGGTCAATCAACGTATCGAGTGTATGGCAAATGTCCATGCGTGCTGTGCTGCCTAATGACCAACCACGAAGCCACGCCCGGCCAACGATGTCAACCCACGAATGCGGAGCTGAAGCGGCCAACCGGCGTGGCAATCTCCATCATGCAGTCAAAAGTGCCCACGCAATCACGCCGCGAATAAACGTAATAGCACCGAGCCATAACCAAAACTCCCGTGGCTTTTCATGCCGCAGAAATGCCATCCTGGTGCTTCTGCCAACGCCCATATTGCGAGTGTCGCCAGTGATCACCGCCTTGGCGGTGTAATAGATGCCAGCGAGCAAAAACACGACACCAAAAATCCTCAAATAAGTATGCACGACAATCGAAAACGTCCCAAATGATCGCTACGCTTAACGAACCAACTCAGCCACGCCGGACGTGCGATGTCAACCCGCGTTTTGCGGAACTGACGCATCCGACCGGCTCCAATAACTGGTTAGGTCTTTGTCGATTCATATTTTCTCATCACCGGTGACCAAGCATCAATTGCGGTCACTGGCAACGCCTCCGTCCAGACTGCGTGCGGCACGGAAGACGGAATCGCAATGACCTCTCCCGACTTGATACAATGAACAACACCGTTCACCTCGAAAAACAATTCGCCCGTGAGTACCATCGTAATCTGCTCGCTTTCGTGGCTGTGGGACTCGAAACGGCTGCGTGGGTCCACCTCGAAATACGTCAGCATCGTATGCTGCAACGAGACAGCCCACATCTTGGCTCCGGGAACATCAGGTCGCAACCGCAGCAAATCGGTCGAAGCGTGAATGACCTCACCGCTGATTTCACGAACCATACAAATGGCACTCTTCGGGCATAAATTACGGAACTGCGCGGTTGCCTGAATCTGCGCCGGAGCCTCGCCCCATTCCATACGTTTGAAGCCGAGCGCGGCAAAATACCGGTCGGCATCGGTCGTCAGCAGGTACAATTGTTCAGCGCCTGTCAGGCGTGCGTGGCTGACCATTCTCGCGCACAAGGTCCGACCGAGCGAGCGACCGCGACAATCCGGCGCGACTGCCAATGAGCGTAATAAGGCCGCCCGCCCATACGGCTCCAAGGCGATTGTGCCGACGAGCTTGGAATCAACCTTGGCTGCGATGCAGTTGTCGATGAGCCGTTCGATGCCTTCGACGGGAAGGCGGCAACTGGCCAGCAATGCCTCAATCGCTGGCAGATCACCCGTTGTCGCCAAACTGTATGTTACGTCATTCATGTACAATTGCCGCTGTGTTGACGGCCAAAGCCTAACGATGAGAACCAAACCGGGCCGGTGATGTCAAAGTATCCATTGGTAACGTTTCTTGCTGCGCGATCCTCGGTGATAATGTGGATCATGCAACGGAACGGTAACCTCATCAATGAAACTTGCGCCCAATCGTTCAATCGTTCGGATGGATGCTTGATTACCGGGGTCGCTGGTGATGATGACCTTTGCATAAAAGGAACGGACAAATGGAGCAATGGCGCGGCACGCCTGAAACGCCAATCCTCGCCCGCGAAAAGATTCAGTGACCTCAAAACCGATATGTCCGGCAAAGAGTCGAATGTGTTCGGTGTCGCCGACTTTGAAATTGATGTGGCCAGCGTCCTCACCGTCAACCGTTAGGATGCGAAAATGATACAATGGAACCAGCCCACGCGACGCGTCACCGGGGACAATGCGGACGAATCTCAAGCGGACCTGGTCAAAGACTAAATCATCAGGTGGAGTTGGGAACGTTTCGATTGTTGCAGGCACACTCATACGACATCACCGCCACGTCTGCTCCCCGGTAGCTTGTGCGCTCGACGAGCGACCAACCGAGGCGTGAGTAAAACTGCTCCGTGCTTGGAGTGTAGAGGTAAAGCCGCTTTACGCCAAGCGCCGTTGCCTCGTCAATGACCCGCTGAACCAGCGCAGCACCAACACCGCGCCGCCGATGGTCTGGGGCGACGAAAACGCCAGCCAACCAAGGCGACAAATCCATGCGCGTGTCCATGTCGTGCGCGATCAGCATGGCTGAGCCGAGCAGCGCGGTGTCGGTGAAGGCGATGACTACGATTGGTATCGCCGTGTGGCCACAGGCATCCCGAAGCCGTGCGGTGCGTGCTTTTACCGAATCGCCGGGCCGCAGATAAGCCCACTCTTGATGGTGCCAATCCGCCAGAATGGGAATGAATTCTTGGTGGTTTGCGAGATAATCGATTTGCATGGGAGCAACTGTGCCGCTTAACGGGCCGAAATCGAATGGCATCTCGCGACTCATCCGAACAAGAATATCAAAAGCGAGTAAAGCCCGAACGCTAAAATCACACCACCCGACAATCGGTTTATGGTACGCATCCAACCAGAGTTTACTCGTGACCGAAATAGCGCG
>Ga0335078_10000625_pt1 | contig 54459 bp, 47 predicted proteins | sample Lox_Sample_32_FD_206711 | JGI IMG/M metagenome (GOLD analysis project Ga0335078, IMG submission 206711) | Soil microbial communities from Loxahatchee National Wildlife Refuge, Florida, United States - Lox_Sample_3.2 | ecosystem: Environmental > Terrestrial > Soil > Wetlands | place: USA... | reverse complement strand
GATTGGGCTCGCCTCGCCACCGCGATCCGGGCTGACCCCTGGGGCCCGGTGGCCCAGCAGGTCCTCGAGGCCGTTCACCTGTCCCGTCCTTACGGCACTACTGAGCTGCTGGAGGCCGTGGTGGCCCGGGCTCGCCAGCTGGCCACCGATTCAGAACGGGAGAACGTGGCCTCCGAGGTGCGGGAGCTCGCCGGAAGATCGGGCCTGTCGAAACAGGACTTCGCGGAGCGGATAGGTACCTCGCGGTCTCGCCTGTCGACCTATATGTCCGGGAAGGTCGTGCCTTCGGCAACCCTGATGGTGCGGATGCGGCGGGTAGCCCTTCATTCCTCCAGGGGTGCGGCCGGAACAATACGTGAGAGGGAGTTGCGGGCCTAATGAGCCAGGTCTCTACTGTCCGTGGCCCGGTGGAGGTCGCCGACCTCGGGCCGACCTACATGCACGAGCACATCTTCGTGCTCACCGCCGATGTGCAGCAGAACTACCCCGGCGAATGGGGCAGCGAGGACGAACGGGTCACGGACGCGGTGACCAAGCTGAGCGCGCTGGCCGCCCAGGGCGTCCGCACGATCGTCGATCCGACCGTGGTCGGCCTGGGCCGTAACCTGCCGCGGATCCAGCGGGTCGCCGAGCAGGTGCCCGAGCTCAACATCATCGTCGCCACCGGCCTGTACACCTACGACAGCGTGCCGTTTTTCTTCTACCACCGCGGTCCCGCGCTGAACGAGGCGCTCGGCACCGAGGTGCCCGACCCCATGGTCGATATGTTCGTGGGCGACATCACCGAGGGCATCACCGGTACCGGGGTCAGGGCGGGCATGCTCAAGTGCGCCATCGACGAGCATGGCATGACCCCGGGCGTCGAACGCGTGATGCGCGCGGTCGCCGCGGCCCACCACCAGACGGGTGTGCCGGTCACCGTGCACAGCCATCCCGGGTCGCGGACCGGGCTGGAGGTCAAGCGGGTGCTGTGCGACTCGGCCGGGGTTGACCCTGGCCGGGTGATACTCGGCCACAGCGGCGATACCGCGGACTGCGACCATCTCGCGGAACTGGCCGACGCCGGGTTCATGCTGGGCATGGACCGGTTCGGGATCAACCTGGAGGTCACGTTCGAAACCCGGGCGGACACGCTGGTGGAGATGTGCCGGCGCGGCTACGCCGAGCGCATGGTGCTCTCCCAGGACGCGGCCTGCTATATCGACTGGATCGACCCGAACGTGCTGCCATTCCTGCCTCAATGGCACTACCTGCACATCCACGACGAGGTGCTGCCGTACGCGCGCGAGCACGGGGTGACCGAGGAGCAGATCGCCATCATGCTCACCGCCAACCCGCGCCGTCTGTTCGAGCAGACCCGATGAGCGCGGCCCGCAGGTTCCGGATCGCGGCCATTCCCGCGGACGGCGTCGGCCGGGAGGTGGTGGCCGCCGGGCGGGAGGTGCTCGACGCGCTCGCCGCCGGCAGCGGCGGGGCGTTCGCGTTCGACTGGCAGGAATTTGGCTGGGGCTGCGAGTATTTTGCGCGCACCGGGCGGATGATGGCCGAGGATGGCCTGACGGCCCTGAAGGAATTCGACGCCATCTACTTCGGCGCGGTCGGCTGGCCCGGCGTGCCCGACCACATCAGCCTGTGGGGTCTGCGGCTGGCCATCTGCCAGAACTTCGATCAGTGGGCCAACGTCCGCCCGGTGCGTTTCCTGCCGGGCGTGCGGAGCCCGCTGCGGAAGGCCGACGACACCGAACTCGACTGGGTCGTCGTGCGCGAGAACAGCGAGGGCGAGTACGCCGGGCTCGGCGGCCGCAACCTCTCCGCACGCGGCCCCGGCAGCGAGGTCGCCGTCCAGTCGGCGCTGTTCACCGAGGCTGGCTGCGAACGCATCATGCGCTTCGCCTTCGGCCTGGCGCGAAGCCGTACCCGGCCGAAGGTCTCCAGTGTCACCAAGAGCAATGCCCAGCAGTACGGCATGGTGCTGTGGGATGACGTGTTCAGGCGCGTCGCCCGGGACTACCCCGACGTGGAGACCGAGAGCGTGCTGGTCGACGCGATGTCCGCGAAGTTTGTCCTGCGCCCCGAGGACCTCTCCGTCGTGGTCGCCTCCAACCTGCACGCGGACATCCTCTCCGACCTCGGCAGCGCCCTGGCCGGGAGCCTCGGCCTGGCCGCCAGCGCCAACCTCAACCCGGAGCGGCGTTTCCCCAGCATGTTCGAGCCCGTGCACGGCTCGGCGCCGGATATCGCCGGGCAGGGACTGGCCAACCCCATCGGCGCCGTCGGCAGCGCCGCCATGATGCTCGGGCACCTCGGCCTGCCCGAACAGGCCGCGCGTCTGCACACCGCGATCGAGGCGACCACCGCGGCCGGCATCCTCACCCGTGACCTCGGCGGAGCCGCCTCCACCGGGGACGTCACCAAGGCCCTGATCGACGCGCTGAACCCCTGATCCACCGCGTGGAACACCGGACAGTTGCGAGTGCGATCGGTGCTGTCAGAGCAGCACGGATCGCACTCGCAACACGATCTGGGGGGTGAGGGGGGTGGTTGAGGAGGGGCGGGGGGGTGGTTCGGTCTGGCGGGTGCCCGGCATGGGCTGGCTGCTTGGTTCGGCCATGCTGTGGTTCGCGGGCTTCGCGCTGCTGGTGCCCGTCGCGCCGCTGTGGGTGATCCGCGGCGGCAGCGACGACCTGGGGGCCGGGCTGGTCACCGGCGTCATGATGGCCTGCACCGTCCTGGCCCAGTTGTCGATGCGCCGCGTGCTCGCCACCCTGGGGTGGCGGTGGACGCTCGTGCTCGGCGCCGGATTGCTCGGGCTGCCCGCGCTGGGCCACCTCGCCACCGACATGCTGTGGCCGGTCACCACGCTCGCCGCGCTGCGCGGATTCGGGTTCGGCATCGTCACGGTGTGCGGGGCGACCGCGGTCGCCTCCTTCGTGGAGCCCGGCCGCCGCGGCCGGGCCCTCGGCGCGCTCGGGCTGGCGATTGCCGCACCTCAGTTCATCCTCGTCCCGGTCGCGCCCTGGCTTGCCGAACGGGCCGGGTTCGATCTGGTCTTCCTGCTCGCCGCCCTCCCGGCGCTCGCCATACCGCTGGCCTGGCCGATCGCACGAGCGATAGGCGACAGCCATCGCGCCCCGGCCGACGACTCCGGAGGTGGCACCGCGGCCGTGCTCCGGCGCGTGCTGGCCGGGCCGATCGCCGCGCTGGTCGTGATCACCGCGGCAGGCGGGGCCATCCTCACCTTCACCTCGCACATACTGGCTAGTCCGGCCCTCGGGTTCGGCGGCCTGCTCGCGTTTACCGGGGCGGCGGGGGTCAGCCGCTGGGGAGCCGGCGGGGTCGCCGACCGGTTCGGGGCGACCCCGGCGATAGCCCCGCTGCTGTTCACGGGCGCGCTGGGGCTGGCCGCGATCGGGCTCAGGGCGGACAGCATTCACGACAGTACGGGCCGCGTCCAGGTCATCGCCGGTTTGCTCGTGGTGGGAGTGGCCTACGGCGGCTTGCAGAACCTGACGCTGACGCAGGCGTTCGCGGTCGCGGGGGAACCGGCGCGGGACTCGGTCAGCATCGCGTGGAACCTGAGCTTCGACGCGGGGACCGGGCTCGGCGCCTTCGCCGTGGGCGCCATCGCGACCGCGACCTCCTATTCGGTCGCGTTCGCCGTTCTCGCGCTCGCCGCCGGCCTGGTGGGCGGCTGGTGGGCCGTCAGAGCGTGATCCACCCCGTCATCACGTACGCGCCGTCGGTGCTGCGGAACCGCAGCAGGAACGGGCCGGGCGGGACGGGCTCCACCGCGAAGAAGCCGCCCTCGTCTACCGGCGAGGTGGCCATGCCCGCCTTGGTACCTATCTCGAGCATCCCGGCCTGCGGCGGGACGACCTGGCCGAGCAGGGAGCCGTCGGCGACCTCGAGCTCGATGGACAGGCTAGCCGAGGTGAAGGTCAGGGCCCGGATCGAGGCGGTCTCCGACCTGGAGACCGCCATCGCGTCCGCATCGGATCGCGAGTCGTAGGTCAGCTGCGCGAGCTCGGCGTCGATGTTGTGCCAGGCGTAGGCGTTCTTGCCCGTCTGGACGAACCACGACGGAACGGCGGCCCGCGCCTTTAGCGCCTCGCCCAGCGCTGCCAGGAGCTGCTCGTCGTCCCAGTCCTCAGGCACCTGGATCACCTCCCGGGCGGTTACCGCCGGCCTCAGCCAGGCCACGGAGCCAGGATGTCACCAATACGCTCGCATCGCATTCGCGGCCAGCTCCGGTTGACATCGCGTCTCCCGGTGCGGCGTGGTGAGATCGGTATCGTGATCGTAATCGAGGGCGATGTGGCGCCGGGCTTCGAGCGGGTCCGGGATGTGTTCGGGGACAACTTCGAGAACAACGGCGACTCGGGCGCGGCGGTCTGCGTCTACCGCCACGGCCGCAAGGTGGTCGACCTGTGGGGCGGCCTGGCCGACGCCCGGACGGCCCGGCCGTGGAGGAGAGACACGCTGCAGCTAGTGTACTCGGCCACCAAGGCCGCCACGGCGACGTGCGCGCACCTGCTCGCGCAGCGTGGCGAGCTGGACCTGGACAGGCCCGCGGCCTGGTACTGGCCGGAGTTCGCCGCCCAGGGAAAGGCGGACATCCCGGTCCGCTGGCTGCTGTCGCACCGGGCCGGGCTACCCGCCATCGACAACCCCATACCGCTGGCCGACCTGCTGGCCTGGGACCCGATGGCGGCCGCGCTGGCCGCCCAGCGGCCGGCCTGGGAGCCCGGTACCGCGCACGGGTACCACGGCCGGACGTTCGGCTGGCTCGTGGGCGAGGTGATCAGGCGGGTGTCCGGCCGCGGCGTGGGAACGTTCTTCGCCGAGGAGATCGCGGAGCCGGCCGGGCTCGACTTTTTTATCGGCCTGCCCGCGGCCGAACGCGGGCGGGTCAGCCGGATGATCATCGACGACCCGCCGGGCGCCGAGGTCGCCACCCTACCGATCGAGCAGATTCCCGAGCAGTTCCGCCCGCTGCTGGCCGCCTTCACCGATCCCGATTCGCTGATGAACCGGGCCTTCGCGCTCAGCACGCCGGACATCGACTTCAGCTCCCCCGAGGCGCAGGCGGCGGAGATCCCGTCGAGCAACGGGATCTGCACCGCTGACGGGCTGGCCCGGCTCTACGCCTGCCTGATCGGCGAGGTCGACGGCGTCCGCATCCTGGACGCCGCCTCGCTGGCCGGCGCGATCGCCGAGCAGGCCGCCGGACCCGACCGGGTCCTGCTGGTACCCACCCGTTTCGCGTCGGGATACATGCTCCCGGCGGAGGAGTCCCCGCTGGGCGGCCCGGGCTCGTTCGGCCATCCGGGACGCGGCGGGTCGCTCGGCTTCGGCGATCCGGGGAGCGGCGTCGCGTTCGGCTACGTGGTCAGTCATATCCGGCAGGACATGGACGACAACCGCGCGGGGCTTCTCGTCCAGGCCGTCCGGGGCTGCCTAGGGTAGACCCGCGCCAGTCTGGCCACTTGCCCGGCAGCACCTGGTAGCGGGTCCTAGACCCGTGCGCAGGGCCGCGCTGACATCTTCGGTAGTGAGTTCGAGCTGGGGAAGGGTGACGGTGGACATGTGCAGGCCTCCCTGGTTCTTACTCCCCCGTTCGGCCCAGAATGCCGGAGATCTCACCCTGCCTGCGCGCTCGCTAATCTGGGCGCACCGAACTCCCGACACGGCGTCGGTCCTTGCTTTAAGAAAACTGATATCATTATGATAGATACGTGGTATCTTGCGCGTCAACCGGAGGTGGTGGCGATGAGCATGGAGGTTCCGGTCGGGGCAAGTCAGCGGCCTGATTCCGTTCAGATAGCGGAGAGCGAGGGATGGTCGGCGCCCGGCGTCCGGGTCATGGTGACCGGTATCGTGCTGCTGCTGGCCGGGATCGTGCTGCTAGCGCTGGGCGTTTCCCTGGGCCCGAACGCGGCGGGACCGATCGCGCTGATCTGGATCGCCGCACTGCTGCTGGTGGTGGGCTACCTGGCGCTGCGCGGCCTGACCGCGGTCGTGTCCGGCGAGCCGCGCGTGGTCCAGCTGTTCGGCCGGTACCGCGGGACGGTCCGGGCTCCCGGCCTGCACTGGGTCAACCCGTTCGCCCGCAGGCGGAGGCTGTCCGTCCGGCTGCGGAACCACGAGACGGCGCTGGCCAAGGTCAACGACGCCGACGGCAACCCGATAGAGATCGCCGCCGTGGTCGTCTGGCAGGTCCACGACACGGCCCAGGCGCTCTACGCCGTCGACGACTTCACCCAGTTCGTCGCCATCCAGACCGAGACGGCGGTCCGGCATATAGCGTCGAGCTATCCGTATACGAGCGGGGCCGACGGCGGGCTGTCGCTGCGCGACAACGCCGATGAGATCACCCAGTGCCTATCGGACGAGATCGCGGCCCGGGTCCGCCCGGCCGGGGTGACGATCGAGGAGTCGCGGCTGACCCGGCTGTCCTACGCCCCGGAGATCGCCCAGGCCATGCTGCGCCAGCAGCAGGCGAACGCTGTGGTCGGGGCGCGGACGCGGATCGTCGAGGGAGCGGTCGGCATGGTGCAGCTGGCGCTGCGGCGGCTGCAGGAGGAGGACGTGGTAGAACTGGACGAGGAGCGGAAGGCCGCCATGGTGTCCAACTTGCTCGTGGTGCTGTGCAGTGAGCAGGCCACCCAGCAGGTCGTCAACACCGGTTCCCTCTACCAGTGACGGCTCTACCAGTAACGGCTGGCACGGTAACGCGGTGAGCGAGCGCAAGGGCATTTTGCTGCGGCTGGACCCGGCCGTTCATGACGCTCTGGCCAGGTGGGCAGCTGACGAACTGCGCAGCACCAACGCCCAGATCGAGTTCCTGCTGCGGCGTGCGCTGGCCGACGCCGGGCGGCTGCCGGGCAAGGCGGGAGAGATGCGCAGGCCCGGCCGGCCGCGCACCAGGCCGCAGGAGTGAGCGCGGGCCGGGTGAAGCCGGGACCGGCGGGTTTAGAGTCAGGCGATGAGCACCGAGGACCCGCCGCCAGATGCGCCGCCGGAAGGGCCGCCGCAGCCGCGGCGCCGGGGGTTCAGGACCGGGCGGCTGGAGGCCTTCAGCGACGGCGTCTTCGCCATCGCCATCACCCTGCTGGTCCTGGACATCGGGGTCTCCGCGACGGCAGGCCAGGATCTGGGGGCCGCGATCCGCGGCCTGTGGCCCTCCTACCTCGCCTACGTGGCCAGCTTCTCCACCATCGGCGCGGCCTGGCTGGGGCACAACGCGATCACCGAGTACCTCGACCGCGCCGACCCTGCGTTCGTCCGGCTGAACCTGCTGCTGTTGCTCATCGTCTCGTTCCTCCCGTTCCCCACCCGGCTGGTCGCGGATTACATCCACACCGGCAACGCCGAACGCGTCGCGGTGACCTTCTACGGCATCGTCCTGGTGCTGGCTACCACGATGCTGCTGGTCCTGTGGCGCTACGCGGTCCGGGCCAAGCTGGTCCGGCCGGACCTGGGCGACGAGGAGATCGAGCTGCTGACCCAGCGCCTCACCCCCGGCCTGGGGGGTTACGCGGTCCTCATCGTGACCGGGCTATTCGTCCCGGTCGTCGCCGTCATCGGGTTCCTGGGCGTCGCGCTGTACTACATCATCCCGTTCCGGCGGCTGTCGGCTAGCTTCCTGCCCCGGCGCGGGCGCAGGAAGCAGCACCGGCGCTAGAACCCGGACGCAGCACAGGAGCTAGAGCCCGGACGTAGCACAGGAGCCAAGGCGCCGAGTCAGGTAACTCGGTGGAACCCATCCTCCCCAGCACCACGTTTATCGCGGGTCTCTCGCGCGCGCAGGTCAAGCCGAGGATTGCTCTGGTTAGCGTGGTGGATTGGGGCTACGAGGTTGATCCGGTGGACTGGGGTACCCCTAATCAACCGCATAGCCCGAATCAACCACGTAATCCAGCGCGTCAACCCGGCAAAGGGGGCAAAAGGGGCAAAATGCCCGCCTGGACGCCGCTGCGGGCCTGATGGCTGCCTGGCCGACGCTTTAGCTGGGATCGGCCCTCCAGCGCTTTAGCTGGGATCGGCTCTCCAGTAGACGGCCTTGACCCAGATCGTGCACAGGGCGTCCAGCGCCAGGTCGTCGTCGAACGGCACGTCCTTCTCGCCGCCCTGCCCGAGCCAGATGTAGCAGAAGTGCTCCAGCATGGCCGACAGGGCCGAGGCCGTCATGACCGGATCGACGCCCGGGCAGTAGCCGTCCGCCTGCGCCTTCCTGACGGCGGTGGCGATCCGGGTGATGGCTTCGCCGCGCAGCTCGAGCCAGCGATCCCGGAAGCGGCCCTCGATCATGGCTGCCTGGAAGATCCCGATCAGCTCGCCGCGCCGCTTAGCGTAGGTGCGCCAGAAGCCGGCCACGGCCTCGCGCAGCGCCTCCTCGCCGGACAGGCCGGCCCGGTACGGCAGGGCGGCCAGCTGGGAGGCTTCGGCGTGGAATTCCTCGGCCAGCGCGATGAGCAGGTCCGCCTTGGTGTCGTAGTAGTTGTAGAAGGACGCGACCGACCGGCCGGCCGCCGCGGCGATGTCGCTGATCTTGGCGTTGAGGTAGCCGTCGCGCGCGAACACGAGCCGGGCCGCCTCGCGGAAGGCCTCGTCAGTCTGCCGGCCCTTGCGGGTGGCCTTCTCGGAGCGGACCGTCGTCATGACACCTGGCGATCGTCGGTGAGGCCAGAGTAGGCCACGCTCCGCGCCCTGCTGGTCCGGCAGCAACGGCCTAGGCCGGCACGCCCGTCCGGTCGGCCGCGGTCTTCGGCTCGTGCCGGACGTCGCCGGGCTGGCCCATGACCCGCCGCCAGCAGGCGAACTCGAGCACGATGCCGTCCGGGTCCTGGAAGTAGAACGAGCGAACAAAGACCCCCGGATGGAACTCCCTGGCCACGCCCATCTCGCTGTCATCGTGGTCCAGGATGGGGCTCACCCGGACTCCCTTGTCCTTCAGCTTGGCCCGGTAATCCAGGAACCGCTCCTCGGGCACGTTGAAGGCGACGTGGTTCATCGAACCGACCGCACTGATCCACTCGCCCAGGCCGGGAGCGTTCACCGGGGCGGAGATGCCGGGGACGGGTTCGGGAGCGTCGGGGAACCAGAAGAACGCCAGCGTGTTGCCGCCGCCCATGTCGAAGAAGAAGTGCTGGCCCGCGCCGCCGGGCAGGTTGATCGTCTTGACAAGGCGCATGCCGAGCACCTCGGTGTAGAACTCGACGGTCCGCTTCATGTCCGAGCAGACCAGGGCCAGGTGGTTGACGCCGCCGAGATCGAACTCCTCGTTCCGCCATTCCATGTACGTTCCTCCTCTGGCCTAGCGGTCAGATCTAAATCTAAACTCAGTTTCAGTTCCGCGCCAGGGCGCGGGGGCGGCCGGGCCAGGGCAGTTCCGCGCCAGGCGCGGGGATCGGGAGTGGCCAGTGACCGGGATCGTGCGGGAGTTCGTCGGGCTGCCGTCGCCGGTAGTGGGCCGGGCCGGCGCGGGCGGTCACCCGTGTCAGGGCATCTACCACCGCCCGGCGTCCGGCCGGCCCCGGGTGGCGTTCATCGCCACCCACTACAACGTGGACTTCTCCGAGCACTACCTGGGCAGCTTCATGGCCGAGCGAGGCTTCGGGTTCCTCGGCTGGAACACCAGGTTCCGCGGCAACGAGGCGCACTTCCTCCTGGACCACGCGCTGGCCGAGATCGGCGTCGGGGTGCGCTGGCTGCGCGAGCAGGCCGGGGCCGACCAGGTGGTGCTGCTGGGCAACTCGGGCGGCGGCTCGCTGATGGCCGCGTACCAGTCCCAGGCGACCGAGCCCAGCGTCCGGCCGGTGGCCGGGATGCGGCCGCTGCCCGCTATCGAGGACCTGCCGCCCGGCGACCTGTACGTGGCGCTGGCCGCGCATTCAGGCCGTCCGGAGGTCCTCACGGCCTGGCTCGACGCCTCGGTCACCGACGAGAGCGATCCGCTGTCGGCCGACCCGGCCCTCGACCCGTTCGACCCGGGCAACGGCCCGCCGTTCGGCGCGGACTTCCAGCGCCGCTACCGGGCCGCGCAGCGCGACCGCAACGAGCGCATCACCGGCTGGACACTGGCGGAGCTGGACCGGCTGGCCGGGACGCGGGCCAGGGACCGGCTGTTCACGGTCCCGCGCAGCTGGGCCGACCTGCGCATGATCGACCCGTCGATCGAGCCGTCGGACCGGCTGCCGAACCGGTGCTACCTAGGCGACCCGATGCGGGCCAACTACGGGGTGTTCGGCGTGGGCACGGTGAGCACGCTGCGCAGCTGGCTGTCGATGTGGAGCCTGCGCACCTCGCAGTGCACCGCGGCGCCGCACCTGGCGCGGATCACCCAGCCCGCGCTGGTCATCCACGCCACTGCGGACACCGGCGTGTTTTCCAGTGACGCCCGCGCCCTGTACGACGCGCTGGCCGCGCCGGACAAGACGCTGGAGTTCATCAAGGCCGACCACTACCTGACCGAGCCCGACGGCGCGCGGGCCCAGGCCGCCGACCTGATCGCCGCCTGGGTCACCGGCCGCGTCTAGCGTTCCGCCAGGTCGCGGCGCGCACGTCCCTTACCTGATTCCGGTGCCGCCGTCGGAGTGGACGACGGTACCGGTGATCCCGCGGGCCCGGTCCGAGGCCAGGAAGACGTAGCTGCCCGCGTGGTCATCGCCGCTGAGCGCGACATGCAGCGGGGTGCGGCGGCGCAGGTCTTCCTCGCGGCCCGCGGCCGCGTCCAGGACCTGGCCGGCCAGGCCGAGGCTGGCCGGCCCGGTGAGGTCGGTGCCCAGCGTGCCGCCCGGCGCCACGCCGTTGACCCGGACCTCCGGGGCCAGCTCGTGCGCCAGGGCGATCACGCAGCCGCGGACGGCGAACTTCGACGCGACGTAGAGCACGCCGCCGCGGCCCGGGTAGAAGCCGGACGTAGACACGGTCAGCACGACCGATCCTCCCGCCCGGCGCAGTTCGGGCAGGGCGGCGCGCACGGTGACCAGCTGGCTCTTCACGTTGACGGCGAACATCTCGTCGAAAGCCGCGTCGAGCTGGTCGTCGGCGAGGTCGGCCAGGCCGCGGTAGAAGTCGAAGATGCCCACGCAGTTGACCAGGACGTCCAGGCCGCCGAACGCGGCCGTGGCGCTGCGCACGGCCGCGCCCGTGTCGGCCAGTGAGATGGCGTCGCCATGCGTGATCGGGCAGCCGGGCAGTTCGGCCGCGAGCCGACCGGCTTTCGCGTCGTCCAGTTCAAGCGCGGCCACCTTCGCGCCCTCGGCGCGGAATGCGTCCAGCACGGCCCGGCCGATCCCGGAGCCCGCGCCCGTGACCAGCGCTCGCTTGCCGTCCAGCCAGCCCATTAGCTTCCATCCTCGGGCGAGGCAAGCAGCCGGGAGAAGAACTCGTGGTCCTGCCAGGTCAGGGCCTCCAGCTCAAGAGGGCACAGCAGGATCTGACGGCCCGAGGCCGGAGCGGAAACGCGCAGCCGCGCGCCGTTGCGGGTGTGCACAAGCTCCACCACCACCTCGCTGAACTCGTTGGCCAGCCTGATCAGAGGTCCGATGCCGGGATCGGGCGCATTCATAAGGATTGCGGCGTGGGGGGCCCAAGTTTGAGACCTGGGGACGACGCCGCTTCACCTCCCCGGAAAATGTCAGAGGTACTCGCTACTGTGTTCGTATGTCTCGGTACCGGCTGCTTCCTTCGCCTATCCAGGAAGCCGTGCTGCGCGGTCACTGCGCACACGCCCGGTACGTGTGGAACTTGGCGGTCGAACAGCACCAGCACTGGCACCCGGGCCGGGCGAGCGCGCCGAGCTATCAGGAGCAGTGCCGGCAACTCACCCAGGCCCGCGCCAGGTACGCATGGCTGGCCGCAGGTTCCGTGACGGTGCAGCAGCAGGCACTGCGGGACTTCTCCCAGGCGATGGCGGCGTTCTTCGACCCTGGGAACCCAGCCGGGCGGCCATCGTGGCGCAAGGCCGGACGGGACGAAGGGTTCCGGATCGTGGGGCGCGGCACGCAGTGGGATGTGCGCCGCGTGTCTCGCAAAGTGGGCCAGGTGCGGGTGCCGAAGGCGGGGTGGGTGCGGTTCCGCTGGTCCCGGCCGGTGCCTGCGGCGGTCGTGTCCTACCGAGTGACAATGGACCGCGCCGGGCGCTGGCATGTCGCATTCGCCGCTATCCCCGAGCCTATCCCAGCACCGGGTAATGGCGAGGCTGTGGGAGTTGACCGTGGGGTGTCGGTATCCGCGGCCCTGTCGACCGGGGAATTGCTGCATGCACCCGGAATTATCGTGCGGGAGCGCCAAAGGCTGCGGCGCTTGGAGCGGAAACTGGCCCGCGCCAGGCGCGGCTCGGAACGTCGTGCGCGGCTCAAGCGCGCGATCGCCCGGCTGCATGCCCGCGAAACCGACCGGCGCAAGGACTGGGCGGAAAAGGCCAGCACCGACCTGGCGCGCCGGTTCGACTTGATCAGGGTCGAGAACCTGAAAGTCAGCAAGATGACCCGGTCTGCGAAAGGCACCCAGGCGGACCCTGGCCGCAATGTCCGTGCCAAGGCCGGGCTGAATCGGGGCATCCTGCGGTCTGGATGGGGCCTGCTGGCGCGCCGCCTGGAGGAGAAGGCCCCCGGCCGAGTGGAGAAGGTCGAACCCGCGTTCACCAGCCAGCGCTGCTCGGCGTGCGGGCAAGTGGACCCGAAGGCGCGTAAGAGCCAAGCCGCCTTCCAGTGCACCGCCTGCGGATACGCTTGCCACGCTGACGTGAACGCGGCTATCAACATCGCGGCGGGGCACGCCGTGACTGCGCGGGGAGGCAACGGGGCAGCCCGGCCGACGAACCGCGAACCTCAACTGCTTGCCTCCCGGACGTGAGTAGTTGGAATCCCCTGCCTTCAGGCGGAGGAGGATGTCAAAGGAACACCGCCAGGTTCTGGGTGCGCAGCACCGATTCGTCCACGGTGATCTCCCGCCGGGCCAGGCGGAGGCCGTCCGGGGTGGCGCGGAGCAGGTCCGTTCGGCCCGCCGAGATCAGGGAGGGCTCGCGCGTGTCCCCCCGGCTGCGGAACAGCAGCAGCGCCGACTCGACCCGCAGTTCGTCCTCGTCCTGCCGGAAGGTACGGACGTTGGTGACGAAGTGCCGGGTCCGCGACGGCGGGTCCTCGGTCCAGGCGTGGTCGGTGGCCAGCCGCTGCACCCGCTTGCGCAGCGCGTACATGTCCTCGTCGAAGTGGCCCATGTCCGCCAGGGCGTCGAAGCCCGCGCCGCGCGCGGTCGTCACCCGCACCGGCATCACGTAGCGGATGTCCTCGCACAGCAGGCCGAGCCAGCCCGCGAAGTCGGCCGCGTCGAGCAGCGCTGCCTCCTCGACCAGGAACTGGTGCGCGGCCAGGTGAGCCGGGTCGCCGTACGGGAGCGGCTGGCCGGCGGTCACCGCGCCTCCCGGGACAGGCAGTCGCCCCACAGGCCGAACCAGTGCCGCTGGCCGTACTCGCCGAAGCCCTGGTAAGCCACGCCGGGCCCGGCGAACGTGGCCAGCGGCGGCTTGACCGGCTTGCCTTCGGAGGTCAGCCCCATCCGGCTGTTCAGGGTCAGCCGCCGGGCCATCGACCCGGCGGCCATGTCGGTGATAGACACCCAGTTCTCCACGTCGTCCTGCTCGAACATGCCGGAGCTGCCGAAGCACATCAGGTAGGCGGTGTACGACCTGCGCTTGAAGTCTTCGGGCGCGGCTGCGTCCACCGCGAACCAGGACAGGACCTCGGTCTCGCGCTCGCTGACCGGCTGCCACTGGCGCAGCGAGATGAACGGGGCCACGGTCCCGTCCGCGTCGATCTGCGGCCAGTTGTGCACGAAGCTCAGGTTGGGGAACAGGGTCGCGGCCGAGGGCATGAATCCGCTGTCGGCCACCAGCGCCCGCTGCCGGTCCGACCAGGCCGCCGCCATGGCCGGGATCATCGCGTCCGGGTAGCCGACGTACCTCAGCTGACCGGCCAGATCGCCGTGCCCATTCCCGGCGGGCGGCAGCTTGTAGGTGGTGCCCGCGCCGGGGCCAGCCTGGTAGAGAGCGCCCTGGATGCGCTTGCTGGCTTTCGGCTCGCGGAACAGGCCGATGTCCACCACGCTGGCGTGGGTGTGCGGGGTGTGGTAGCTGTCGCCGGCGAAGTTCTCCGCGCCGATCTTCCAGTTGGCTTTGATCCGCCACCGCTGGGGGCCGCGCAGTTCCACGCCGGCCGGCCCCTGCCGGGTGTAGAAGTCGAGGTAGAACGCAAAGTCGCCGAGGTAGTCGGCCAGTGCAGGCGCGTCCGGGTCGCCGCTGATGAAGATCAGCCCGTTGTGCGTGCCCATCGACGGCGCGGGCAGCAGCGACTGGCCGGCCCGGGCGAAGCCGTCCTCGCCGCCGTAGGCCTCCTGGTGGAACGGCAGCCCGGCCAGCCGGCCGTCGTTGCGGTAGGTCCAGGCGTGGTACGGGCAGCGGAAGTGCGAGGCGTTGCCCAGCTCGGCCCGGCACACCTGCATGCCGCGGTGCAGGCACATGTTGAACATGACCCGGACCACGCCGGCCTCGTCCCTGGCCACGATGAACGAGTCGGCCAGGACCCGGCGGACCACGTAGTCGCCGGGATCGGGGATCTCGGATTCGTGCGCGAGGAACACCCAGGAGCGGGCGAAGAGCCGGTCGCGTTCGGCCGCGAAGATCTCCGGGTCGGCGTAGACGTGCGCCGGGATCATTCCCCGCCGTACCTGACTGACGATGGCGGCGAGGTCGATCATGATGCAACGATACGTTCCGGACGAAAGGTACTCGCGGGATGCAGAGCTGGATCCACGTCATCGAGTGGCGCGCGAACGTGCGGCCCGAACTGACGGCGCTGGCCGATGACCGGGGCGCGGCGTACACCTACGCGCAGCTTCGCGCCGGGACCGAGCGCCGGGCCGGAGGCTGGGCGGGCCTGGGGGCCGGATCCGGCGACGTGGTGGCGGTGGTGGCCAAGAACAGCGCGGACTTCCTGCTGCACGCGTTCGCGCTGATGCGCGCCGGGGCGACGCCGGCCTTCGTCAACTGGCGGCTGTCGCCGGGTGAGCTGACCGAGGTGCTGGCCCTGGTCGAGCCGAAGGCGATCGCCGCCGACGCCGAATTCGCGGGGCTGGTGAGCGCGGCGTGGGCAGCGCCTCTCCCCCGGGTCGTCATCGGCGGCGGACCGGTCCCGGAGGGCTGGGAGGACGGCGGGGTGCTGGAGGGCCCGATCCCGCCGCGGCCCGCGCTCACCGGCGACTCGGTGCTGGCCCTGGTGCACACCAGCGGCACCACCGGCCGGGCCAAGGCCATCCCGCTGCGGCACGGCGCGCTGATGATGAGCGTGGCCGACTTCGCCATCGAGATCGGCGACCAGGTCGCCGGGTCGCACCACCTGCAGATCCTGCCGCTGTTCCACCTGGGCGGCTTCGGCCAGTGCCTGCAGGCGATCCTGACCGCGGGAACCGTCTACGTCCACACGGCGTTCAACCCGGCGGCCGTCATCGACGCCATCGAGGCGGACCGGATCGAGTTCTTCACCGCGGGCCCGTCGCTGATCGACATGCTGGTGGCCGAGATCCGGCGCCGAGCCAGCCCGGGAAAGCAGGGCGCGGACCTGTCCAGCCTGCGCGAGATCGCCTACGGCACCGCGCCGATCACCCCGTCCTCGCTGACCGCGGCGGTGGCGGCGTTCGGCTGCCGGTTCCGGCAGATCTACGGCAACACCGAGAGCCAGTCCATGATCAGCCTGCTGGCGCCGGAAGACCACCAGCCCGGGCACCCGCGGCTGGGCAGCGCGGGCCGGGTGTCGTTCGGCTGGGAGGTGCGCATCGTCGACCCCGGCGGGCGTGACCTGGGCTTCGAGGAGGCCGGTGAGCTGCTCATCCGGGGCGAGCCGCTGTTCTCCGGATACTGGCGGGATCCCGGGGCCACCGCCGCGGCCTTCGCCGAGGGCGGCTGGTACCGGACCGGCGACATCGGCAAGCTGACCGCCGACGGCTACCTCTACATCCTCGACCGGGCCAAGGACATGATCATCAGTGGCGGCGAGAACATCTACCCGGCCGAGGTCGAGGCGGTGCTGGCCCGCCACCCGGCCGTCGCCGACGTGGCCGTGCTCGGCCGGCCGGACCCGGCCTGGGGTGAGGCGGTGCACGCGGTCGTCATCCCGGCCGCCGGCCAGGCCGTCCCGGCCGCCGAGATCATCGCCTGGTGCCGGGACCGGCTGGCGCACTTCAAGTGCCCCGCCAGCGTGGAGTTCACCGACGCGCTGCCCCGGACGACGACCGGCAAGGTACTCAAGCGGGAGCTACGGACCCAGTTGGCCTCCGCGAGCCAAAGGGCCGCGGCGCAGCCTGGACTGAGGAGCGAGGAACGAGGAACGAGCGAACGAGCGACGAGGGCCCGCCGCCGCAGGCGGCCAGGCAGGCAAGGCAGCGCATGAAGGGGGAAGGGGAGGTGGGTGGGGGCCTGGAGGCGAGCGGAGGAAGAATAGGCCTCTCGATTGCCTCGCACAGCGGGCTGCCGCCGGCCCGGATCGGCGAGCTGGCCGGAGCGGCCGAACGGGCCGGGTTCGGCGCGGTGTTCGTGGCCGAGGGGCACGGCGACGCGCTGGCCCTGTGCCATCCGGTGGCGACCGCGACCACGCGGGTGCTGGTGGGGACGGCGGTGGCGAACGCGGCCCTGCGGCCGCCGGTGCTGGCGGCCAAGACCGCGGCGCAGCTCGACCAGGCGGCAGGCGGCCGGTTCATCCTCGGCCTGGGCGTGGGCAACGCGGTGATGAACGCCAGGTTCGGGCTTTCCCCGTTCGAACCGCTCCAGATGGTCGAGGAGTACGTGGCCGTGGTCCGTTCGGTACTCAAGGGGGGCACCGGCTACGACGGCCAGCTGTTCCGCACCGGGATGATCCCGCTGGACAGCGCGCCGGTGCGGGCCGGCCTGCCGGTCTGGCTGGGCGCGCTCGGGCCGCGGATGCTCGCCCTGGCGGGCCGGATCGCCGACGGCGTGATCCTCAACCTGATGACGCCGGCCCAGGCGGGCGAGGCGGCCGGCCTCGTGCGCGACGCCGCGCGGTCGGCGGGGCGGGACCCGGATTCGGTCGAGGTCGCCTGCGTGGTGCACTGCTGCCTGTCCGACGATCCGGCCGCGGCCGCGGAGGCGGCGCGCGCCGCGGTCCCGCGGTACGTGCTGCACCCGGCCGTGCCGCGCCTGTTCGGGGAGCTGGGCGGGGGATTTGACCTGAGCGGAGTGCGCGAGCGCGTGCTGGCCGGCGACAGGGCGGGCGCGGCGGAGCTGGTGCCGCAGCCGGTGGCCGACGGGTTCGTGGCGTGGGGTGATGCCGGCCGGGTTAGCGCGCGGCTGGCGGAGTACCGGGCCGCCGGGGCGGATCTGCCGGTCATCTTCCCGATGCCGGTCGGCGGCGACTGGGGTTACGAGCGGACCATCGCCGCGTTCTTATCGAGGGAGGCACTTGCCATGAGCGAAGACCTTGTCATCCGCTTCTTTGCCGCGATTGAGGCCGGCGACCTCGGCACGCTGCGCGAGATCTACGCGCCCGACGCCGTGATCTGGCACAACGACGACCTGCTCGAGCAGTCGGTCGAGGACAACCTGAAGGTGCTGCAGGGGCTGCACCGGGCGGTCTCGGGCCTGCGCTACGACGTGGTTCGGCGGGCTCCGGCCGCGGACGGGGTGCTGCAGCAGCACGTGCTGCGCGGGCGGCTGGCAAACGGGGCCGAGGTCGAGCTGCACGCCGCGATGTACCTGCAGGTCCGGGACGGGCACATCACCCGGATCGAGGAGTACCTCGACTCGGCCAGGCGCTCAGAGATCAGGAAGGCCCGCGAGGCGCTGTCCGGCTAGGACGCTGGTCGGCTACGGTCCGGCTAGGACGCTGGTCGGCTACGGTCCGGCTAGGACGCTGGTCGGCTACGGTCCGGCTAGGACGCTGGTCGGCTACGGTCCGGCTAGGACGCTGGTCGGCTACGGTCCAGCTAGGCCGGTACGTGAGTGACGCCTGATGCAGATGAGTGCGGCGGTGCGGATCGTGTCTCATATTCGCTCACCAGTGCGGTGGGTCTTAGATTTAGCGTGGTTGATTCGGGCTTCGCGGTTGATCTGGGGGTCTATCGTGCACCGGATCAACCGCATAGCCCGGATCCACCGCCTTACGACGCACGCCCGTACCAAGGTGCCCGCGAGCATCACCGTTTTCATCGGCGGCTGGCGGAGGACTCGCTGAGCTAAGGTTCAGGTGCCCAGAAGGCGCAGTGGTGCTGGGCGGCGAAGTCGGTCTCGACCCGCGGGGCGGGCGGGACCAGCGAAAGCACCCGCTGGCTGGCGCCGGCGAACCGCGGCCAGCCGGCGGCCGGGATCCCGGTCTTGGCCAGGTTCGTCCAGTCCTGCTTCATGACCGCCGCGAGCTGCAGCTGGGCCGCGGAGAAACCGGCCGGGTCCGAGACGGCGGTCTGGCTGAACAGGTACGGCAGCTCGGACGCGTGCGCCGCGCCGTAAGGGAAACCAACCGGGGGCAGGAAGAACTCCGGCGCGTTCTCGTCGTTGAACTCGTACGCATAGGTCGGCACGTACCGGGCCAGCAACTGGTCGGCGGTGAGCGCGTGGCAGGCGAAGATCGCGTCGGTGCCGACGGCGCCGAGCGCGACCGGCGGGCTGGGATAGCGGCTGAGCGGGTACTGCGCGGCTATCGCGCCCGCGATGGCCGCGGACACGCCGAGTGTGGAGGCGATCCTCGTCTGGTAGTTCGCCGCGGTCACCCGCCCGCCGAGGAGCTGGATCCCCGCCACGAACAGCCGGTACTCGTCGTGGTTGGTACCGATGACCACCGGCACGCGGTTGAACTGGCCGCGGGCCAGCGCGGTCTTGATCGGCTGGGTGAGCACGGCGCCGTCGACGTCCGGGGTGTAGCCGTTCGCGTTCTGGTAGCCCAGGATCGTCGAGACGGGAAGGCGGCGCAGGCAGACCGCCGTGCTGCTGGCCGCCGTGGTGGTGGTGCTGGCGCAGCCAGCCTTAGCGACGAAGGCTTGCCCGGCCGCTTCGGCCGCGGCGAGCGACTGCTGGGTCAGCTGGTACGTCCCGCTCTCCACGATGGCCCGCTGGAACAGCCCGCGCGCACCCGGCGAGACCATCTGGGCCAGCGTGGACAGGCCGCCCGCCGATTCGCCGAACAGGGTCACGTCGCCCGGGTTGCCGCCGAAGCCGCCGATGTTGCGCTGCACCCAGCGCAGCGCGGCCTGCTGGTCCATCAGGCCGTAGTTGCCGGCCGGGCCGCCGGGGCGGCTGGCCAGCGCCGCGTCGGCCAGGAAGCCGAGGGCACCGAGCCGGTAGTTGATCGTGACCACGACCACGCCATCCCGGACCAGTCCGGCCGGGTTGTAGTCGTCGCTCTCGCCGGTGAGCAGCGAGCCGCCGTGCACCCAGACCATCACGGGCAGGTGTTTTCCTTCTGCTCCCGCGGGGGTGAACACGTTCAGGTACAGGCAGTTCTCTGTCTCGCTGCCCCGGCCGAACGCACCTGACAGCTGCGGGCAATGCGGCGCGTAGGCGGTGGCGGCGCGGGTGCCGTGCCAGGACGCGGCGGCCCGCGGCGGCTGCCAGCGCAGCGCGCCGACCGGGGGCGCCGCGTACGGGATGCCCAGGAACTCACGGGTCGCCGTGACGGTCTTGCCGCGTACGGCGCCACCGGTCGTGGTAACGACGAGACTCGATTCGTGGTTCTGGCCGGCGCTCTTGCTGGCACCGGGGGTGGCCGTGGCGGTGGTGCACGCAGCCGCCGCGGTCAGCACCGCGGTGGCGGCCGCACCCACCGCCAGCCCGGTCCGTACGCGTCGTCCGATCGGTATCGCTCGCATCGCCGCGCTCACCTGTTCGAGCCTGTTCGAGGACAGAACAGTTTTACTGCGTTGAATAATTAACTTAATCGGCGGGCCGTCAGGAATCCATGCCGCCCGGGTCTCATTTCAGGCAACCGTGCCCATGCTCCGTGAGCACGGCCGTTCTGGGTACTTTGAACCCATGGCACGTGCTGGGCGGACCGAGCCGGATTCGGTCTCCATCTGGCTGAAACTCTCCGCGGAAGACGCCGCGCGGATGACGCAGGTCCTGGCGCGGCCCGAGTTCGCCGGGTGGACCCGCGCCGAGTGGTGCCTGGAGATGATCCAGACGGCCCTGGGCTACTACACCAGGCCCCGGCCTGCGGCGAAGGAGCCTGAGCCTGCGGAGCCTGAGCCTGCCAGGTCCGCCGCGCCGGAGCCCGTTCCTGATGCACCGGAGGCCGTGGCCGTGGAGACGGAACCGGTGGCCGAGGAGACGGAACCGGTGGCCGAGGAGATGGAACCGCCGGTCCAGGCCGAGTGCTCGCACCCCGCCGACGCCCGGGATTACCAGAGCGGCACGTGCGCCGCCTGCGGCGCCATCTTGTGGGATTGACCGCCAGTACGTCCCGGTTGGGTGAGGACGTCCGGGGTGAGGGGGCTGCGAGACAGGGCGACGAAGCAGGTGGAGCCCGGTCCGGCCGGGTGGTGACAAGGGGCGACGGGCCCGCTTGGATGATGGTGACTGCTGGTGCCGGCGGGAGGTGGCGGTGGAGGGCTGGTGTCCGGTGGAGGACCTGGTGATGACGGCATGATCAAGCGGCTGCTGGTCGCCAACCGGGGCGAGGTCGCGGTGCGCATCATGGCCACGGCGTCCGTGCTCGGTATCGAGACGGTGGCGGTCTACCCCGCCGACGACGCCGCCTGCGGGCACGTGGGCCGGGCCGACGTGGCGGTTGAGCTGCCGGGCGCGGGCGCGGCGGCTTACCTCGACGTGGACGCGATCATCGCCGCGGCCGCCGGGACGGGCTGCGACATGCTGCACCCCGGGTACGGTTTCCTGTCCGAGCGGCCCGAACTAGCCGCGCGGTGCGCCGCCGCCGGCCTGCGGTTCGCCGGACCCGGGCCGGAGGCACTCGCGCTGTTCGGCGACAAGGCCGCGGCCCGGGCCCGGGCATGGGAGCTGGGCGTGCCGGTGCTCGCCGGCACCGGCGCCGACCCCTCGCCCGGACAGGTGCTCGCCCTGCTGCGTGAGCACGGCGCGGTGATGGTCAAGGCGGTGGCCGGCGGCGGCGGGCGCGGGCTGCGCCCGGTGACCCGCGAGGATGACCTGAGCGAGGCTCGGCTCGCCGACATCATGCGCCGCTGCGCCTCGGAGGCGGCCGCCGCCTTCGGCGACGGGCGGGTCTTTGCCGAGCGGCTGCTGCCCCGGGCCCGGCACGTCGAGGTCCAGGTCGTCGGCGACGGCACCGGCGCCGTGGCCGTGCTCGGCGACCGCGACTGCAGCCTGCAGCGGCGTCGTCAGAAGCTGATCGAAATCGCCCCGGCCGCGCTGGCCGAACAGGTCCGCGCCCGGCTGTCCGCGGCAGCGGCGGACCTGGCCCGTTCGGCCGGATTCGCGGGCCTGGCCACCGCCGAGTTCCTGGTCCAGGACGACGAGATCGCCTTCCTCGAGGTCAACCCCAGGCTGCAGGTCGAGCACACGGTCACCGAGCAGGTCACCGGGCTGGACCTGGTCGAGCTCGGGCTGCGCATCGCCGACGGCGCCACCATCGCCGCGCTGGACCTGGACGCCCCGATGGGTACGGGGCCGCGCGGGGTGGCTGTGCAGGCCCGGGTCAACGCCGAGACCCTGCGGCCGGACGGCACGCTGCTGCCGGGCGACGGCACGCTGAGCCGGTTCCAGCCGCCGGCCGGGCGCGGCGTCCGCGTCGACACCGCGGGCTACCCGGGCTATAGCGTCAGCTCGCGCTATGACTCGCTGCTGGCCAAGGTGATCACCACCGGCGGCACGCTGGAGGAGGCGGCGCGCCGGGCGGTGCGGGCGCTGGCCGAGTTCGACATCGCCGGGGTGCCGACCAACACAGCCCTGCTCCGGGCTGTGCTGCAAGCGCCGGGGCTCGGCGCTCACGACGTGGGCTGGATCGACGCGCACGCCCCGGAGCTAACGGACGGCGACGCCGGAGGGCCGCCGGACGTCGACGCCGGGGAGCCGCCCGGCGACGACGCCGCGGTGCGCGCGCCGCTGGCCGGAACCGTGGTCGCGGTCGCGGTGGAGCCCGGCGACCCGGTGGCCGTCGGCGACGAGCTGCTCGTCATCGAGGCGATGAAGATGGAGCACGAGGTGCGGGCGCAGGCCGCGGGCCTGGTGCGCGAGGTGGCCGCGGCGGTGGGCGCCACGGTGGCGGCCGGAGAGGTCCTGGTCGTGCTGGCCGGGTCCGGGGCCGGGGCCGGTGAGCAGGTACCGGCCGGCGAGGTCCCGCTGGATCACGTCCGGCCCGATCTGGAGGAGGTGCGGGAGCGGCACCGGGCCGGGCTGGACGAGGGACGGCCCGAGGTGACCGAGCGGCGGCACGCCGCCGGACGCCGAACGGCCCGGGAGAACATCGCCGACCTGGCCGACCCGGGCAGCTTCACCGAGTACGGCGCGCTGACCATCGCGGCGCAGCGCCGCCGCCGCCCGCTGGATGACCTCATCGCGCGCACCCCGGCCGACGGGCTGGTCCTGGGCACCGCGTCGGTCGACGGCCGCCCGGTCGCGGTGATGTCCTACGACTACAGCGTGCTGGCCGGCACCCAGGGCCACATGAACCACCGCAAGACCGACCGGCTGCTCGAGCTGGCCGAGCGGGAGCGGCTGCCCCTGGTCATGTTCGCCGAGGGCGGCGGCGGGCGCCCCGGCGACACCGACACCACCTCGGTAGCCGGCCTCGACGTGCCGACGTTCCGGCTGACCGCGCGGCTGTCGGGCCGGGTCCCGCTGGTCGCCATCGTGTCCGGCTACTGCTTCGCCGGCAACGCCGCGCTGGCCGGCGCGTGCGACGTGATCATCGCGACGCCAGAGGCCAGCCTGGGCATGGGCGGGCCGGCCATGATCGAGGGTGGCGGGCTCGGCGTCGTCGCCCCCGACGCGGTCGGGCCCATGTCGGTCCAGGTACCGAACGGGGTGGTGGATCTGCTCGTCCCGGACGAGCCTGCCGCGGTGGAGGCGGCGCGGCGCTACCTGTCGTATTTCCGCCCGCGTGCAGCGCCCATACCCGGCCATCTGGACGAGCACGCCGACCAGCGGGTGCTCCGCCACCTCATCCCGGAGAACCGGGTGCGCAGCTACGACGTGCGGCCGGTCGTCGAGGCGCTGTGCGACACCGGCAGCGTGCTCGAGCTGCGCGCCGGGTTCGGCGTCGGGGTCGTCACCGCGCTGGCCCGGCTGGGCGGGCACGCGGTCGGGCTGCTGGCCAGCAACCCGCGGCACCTGGGCGGGGCGATCGACGGCGACGCCGCGGACAAGGCCACCGCGTTCCTGCGGCTGTGCGAGGCGCACCGGCTGCCGGTCGTCTCGCTGGTCGACACGCCCGGGTTCATGGTGGGCCCGGCGGCGGAACGGACGGCGATCGTGCGACGCTTCGGCGCGATGTTCGTGGCCGGCGCCCGGCTCACCGTGCCGGTCTGCGCGGTGGTGCTGCGCAAGGCCTACGGCCTGGGCGCGATGGCGATGACAGCGGGCGACCTGCGCCGCCCGGCCATCACCGTGGCCTGGCCGACCGGGGAGTTCGGCGGCATGGGCCTGGAGGGGGCGGTGCGGCTGGGCTACCGGAAGGAACTCGGGGCGATCGCGGACCCCGTGGGCCGCCGGGCCCGCTACGAGGAGCTGGTCGCCGACCAGTACGCCCGCGGCAAGGCGCTCAGCACCGCGATGGCGTTCGAGATCGACGACGTGATCGACCCGGCCGACACCCGCGCCGCGCTGGCCGGCGTGCTGGCCCGGGCCGCGGGCCGCGGTGAGCCGGTCAGCGGCGGATGACGGGCAGGCTCAGGCGGCTCGGATAGGCAGGCCCGTGCAGGATGCGGTTGACGGCCACGCTGACCTGGTCGGCGGACTCCTCGGCGATCACGCCGCCGGTGTTGCTGTTGCGGTCGTACCGCGGGAAGTTGCTGCTGGACACCTCGAGCCGGATCCGGTGGCCGGGCAGGAAGACGTTGGACGTGATCGACAGGTCCAGGCTGAGCTCGTAGGACTCGCCGGGGGCGAGGGGCTCGGGCTCGGTCAGCGAGTTGCGGTACCGAGCCCGCAGGATGCCGTCGGTCAGGAAAATGGCGCGCCCGTCGGGGAACACGTCGACCAGCTTGCCGGTGAAGTCGGTGTCCGGCGCCGACGAGGAGGCGAACAGGGTCAGCGACACATGCCCGGTGATCTCGACGGGCTCGGTCAGGACCTCGCTCGTGAAGCACAGGACGTCATCCCGGGCCTCGGCCGGGCGCTGGTCGACCGCGCCGGCCGCGTTCGCGGTGGTCGGCAGCATGATCCGGCCGCCGAGGGTGGGCACGGGCCGCAGCGGGTCGTACAGGAAGGTGTCCGTGGCGGTTCCGGCGGGGGCGTCGGGGCTGAGCCGTCCGTCGCCCTCGGCCGTATTGGCCCGGCCCGAACCGTGCAGGTACCAGGATTCGTAGCTGGTGTCGGGCAGCGGCCAGTCCTGCTCCTCGCGCCACTGGTCGATGCCCATCACGAAGATCTTGACAGGAGGCTTCGGCTCGGATCCGTTCCCGGCGTCCGGGCGCCCGCGCAGCCAGCGGTCGAAGAACCGCAGGTGCTCGCTGGTCAGATCCTGGGTGATGGCGTCGGCCGTGAGGCCGAACCGGCGGTCGGGGTAGATGCCGGTGCTGTTCAGGTGGTCCCAGGGCCCGATGATCAGGCGCTGCCCCTCCCGGGCCTCGGCGGTGCCGGCCCGGGACCTGAGCTCGGTGAACGATCGCGCGGTGTTGGCGGCGAAGATGTCGAACCACCCGCCGATGTGCAGCGCGGGCACCGCCACCTGCCCGGCCTGGTCGAGCACGGACAGGTCCTGCCAGAACTGGTCGCGGCTGGGGTGGGATAGCAGTTCGGACCACCACGGCCAGACCTTCTCAAGCACCGGCTGGCGGCTCGGCGGCAGCGCCTCCAGGTGCGGCTGCGGGTCGGCCAGCATGGCGCTCAGGTCGGCCAGCAGCTGCGGGTCGCCCGCGCCCCGGCCGAGCTGGCGCAGCGCCTCGGCCAGCGCCATCTGGGTGGACCATGACTGGATCGTGTGCCAGGACAGGGCGCCGCCGTCGGAGTACCACGGCGTGCTGTAGTAGTCGGTCGTGGTGACGCAGGGCGCGATCGCCCGCACCCGGTCGTGGGCGGTCGCGCTGGCCCACTGCACGAACCCCAGGTAGGACGGGCCGTAAGTGCCGATGGTGCCGTCGCACCACGGCTGGTGGAGCACCCAGGCGACCGTGTCGGCGCCGTCGTCCGCCTCGGTCAGCATCGGGGTGAAGTCGCCGGCCGACCTGAACGTGCCCCGGCAGTCCTGGTAGACCACCGCGTAGCCGGCTTCCACCAGCGCGAACAGGTTCGGCACCAGCCCGTAGCCGAGCAGGCCCGGCAGGTCCTTGCTGTAGGGCAGGCGCACGAGCAGCGTCGGCGCGGGCGACGTGTCCGGCACCCACACGTCGGTCGCGAGCTCGACGCCGTCCCGCATGGCCACCATGACGTCCTTGTGCACCGTGAAACTCACGCCGACTCCTTCGCCCGGGTAACGACCTCCGCGATCAAGCGTAGGCTTCGGCGGCCTGGCAGGCCATGGCCCCGCGCGGCCGGCTGTCAGGGCTCGGCGGCGACGAGTTCGACCTCGAAGTTGTCGGTGCTGGCCAGGTAGGCGGCGTAGTGCCCGGGTCCGCCCGCGTACGGGTGCCGGTCGGGGAACAGCAGCGTCCAGCCGTGGGCCGGGCCGTCCGCGGCGAGCTCGTCGACGCGCTGCCGCGGGCCGGCGTGGAACGCGACGTGGTTCAGCCCGGGCCTGAGCCGGTCGTGCTCGGCGTCGGTCAGCGCCGGGGACTGCTCGACGACCAGGTACGTGCCGCGCAGGCGCCAGCTGCGGCCGGCCGGCCAGTCCTGGAAGGGCTCGTAGCCGAGCCGGCCGAGCAGCCATCCCCACTCCTGGACGGCGCGGCCCAGGTCCGGCACCCACAGCTCGACGTGGTGCAGGCTCCCGGCGATCGGCTCGTCCACGTGGCGCACTCCTGGTGAGGAGGGGGCGGGAAACCCGGCCCGTTCGGAATCATGCTTGAACGGCAACCACGGCGATGTCACATCCCCGTGCACCCGACCACCACGATGTCACATCGCCGTGGTTGAGATGATCTTGAATGTGCGGTGGGAGTGGGATAAGGGAGTCGTGGGGCGCGTGGGGCTGGAGTTGGAGCGGTGGCGGTGGCGGCGGGGGCTGCGGGGCGCGGCTAGTCGCGGTCGCGGAGTTCGCGGCGGAGCAGCTTGCCGGAGACCGTCTTGGGCAGCTCGTCGAGGAACTCGACCTGGCGGGGGTACTTGTAGGCGGCCATCTGCTGGCGGCAGAAGGCGATGAGCTCCTCGGCGGTGGCCGTCTGACCGGGGCGCAGGCTGACGTAGGCCTTGACGGTCTCGCCGCGGTAGGCGTCGGGCACGCCGACCACGGCGGCCTCGCGCACCGCCTCGTGCTGGTAGAGGACGTCCTCGACCTCGCGCGGCCATACCTTGTAGCCGCCGGCGTTGATCTGGTCCTTCTTCCGGTCGACAATGTAGAACCAGCCGGCCGCGTCCATGTAGCCGACATCTCCGGTGTGCAGCGCACCGCCGGGCAGCGCGTGCCCGGTCTCCTCCGGCTTGTTCCAGTAGCCGGGCACCACCATCGGGCCGCTGGTGACGATCTCGCCGACCTCGCCGGGCGGCAGGTCCCGGCCGTCGTCGCCGGCGATGCGCACCACCGTATTGAAGATGGGCACGCCGACGGACAGGGCGCCGGATGTGTCGTCGACCGGCGCGGTCGCGCCGGACGGCACGCCGTGCGACGGCGAGGTGGTCTCGGTCAGCCCGTAGATGTTGTGGATGTACTGCCCGAACTGGGCCTGGAAGGCCTTGACCGTGCTGGGCGGGATGGGCGCGCCGCCGGACCAGATCTTGGTCAGCGAGGCCAGCGCGTCGCGCTCGGCGTCCGGCGCGTTCATCAGCGCGATGAACACGGTGATCGACCCTACGGTGAAGGTCGCCCGCTCGTCGCGGATGGTCTCCAGCACCATCGACGGCTCGAACCGGTAGGCGAGCACGAGCGGGGCGCCGAGCAGCAGTGCCGTGGTGACCCCCGCGATCAGCCCGGTGATGTGGAACAGCGGCGCGACGCCGAGCACCACGTCGTCCGGGCCGAGGCGGCACCACTGGCGGTAGGCCTGGGAGTTGAACACCACGTTGCCGTGGGTGTTCATCGCGCCTTTCGGCGGGCCCGTGGTGCCCGAGGTGTAGGTGAGGAACGCGGTGTCGTCCGGTCCGAAGGTGACGCCGGCCGGCACCTGGCCGCGGTGGCGCTCGATCAGCGCGGCCATGTCGTGCGCGCCTTCGCCGGCGATCCGCTCGACGCCGGCGAAGACGCGGTCGTCGCGGGCGCGGTAGTCGAGTTCCGAGGTGGTGACGACGGCCGTGACGCCGGTGTCGCCGACCACCGCTGCGGCCACGTCGCGGTACAGGCTCTCCAGGCAGACCAGCACCCGGGCGCCGGAGTCGTTCAGCACCGCCGCGAGCTCCCGGGACCGGTACATCGGGTTGACCGGGACCGCGACGCCGCCCGCCTTCCACGTGGCGAGCATGCCGATCACGAACTGCGGCACGTTCTGCAGGTACAGGACGACCCGGTCGCCCCGGCCGACGCCCAGGTCGCGCAGGGCAACGGCGAACGCGTCGCTCAGCTCGCCGAGCTCGCGCGCGGTGATCCGGCCGCCGAAGTAGCGGATGATGTCGCCGTCCGGGTTCCGGCTCACCGACGCACCGAACATGGACAGGGCGTCGGTGAACTCCAGGCTGATCTCGGCGGGCTGGTCCGGGTCGTACAGGCTCAGCCAGGGCTTCTCGTCATAAATCGACATCGTCGCCTGCCCGCAGCGGCTTGGCGTGGTACTTGCCCTCGTGAGCCAGCACGGGCCGCTGGTCGCCGCGCAGTTCGGGGTATTTCTCCTCGAGCTTTTCCCGGGCGCTCCACTGCCGGCGCAGCTGGCCGACGTACTCGGGGTTCCCCTCGTAGGTGCCGCGCCAGGTCTGCGGCATCTGTTCCTTCGACGGCCCGGGATCGGCGCGGCCGCCCAGCGTGACGCGGGACGGGATCTTGTCGCCGGCCTGCCCGCAGGCCGGGCAGGCCTGCTGGGCGCGGGCGGCGATCGTGGCCATCTGCTCGAAGACATGTCCCTGCGGGCAGCAGTAGTCGTACAGCGGCACCAGGCTCACCAGTTCTCCATCGACCGGGCGAAGATTCCCGCGATGTCCTCTTCGTCGACCGGGCGCGGGCAGGTGGCCAGGATCCGCTGCTGCTTCATCGTGCCGGGTACCAGGTCGGGGATGTCCGCCTCGGTGTAGCCGACCGCGCCGATGCCGTTCGGTATCTCGATATCGCGCATCAGGTCCACCACGACGGACGGAAGCTGCTCGCTCGCGTCGTTCAGCTTGTCCTTGTCCGGCGCCAGCAGGGCGGCCGCCTTGAGGTGGCGCTCCGGCACGCTGGGGAAGCTGAACCGGAACGCCTCCGGGGCGGTCAGCGCCACCGACATGCCGTGCGGCACCATCGGCTCGTCCTGCGGGTAGTTCGGCGGCCGGTAGTCCTTGACCATGCCCGCGATCGGGTAGGCGTTGGCGTGCGGGATGTGCACGCCGGAGTTGCCGAACCCCATGCCGGCGAACGTCGCGGCCAGCATCATGTTGCTCCGCGCCTCCAGGTCGTCGCCGCTGTGGAAGGCGGTGCGGAACGACCGCGCCAGCAGCGTGAGCGCCCTCTCGCACCACAGGTCGGAGACCGGGTTGGAGCCGCAGTAGGTGACGCGCTGTTCGGGCTGCTTGCGGTCGAACGTGGTATACCAGCGGGCGGTGTAGGACTCCAGCGCGTGGCAGACGATATCCATCCCGGCCGAGGCGGTGACCTCGGGCGGGATGGTCAGCGATAGCAGCGGGTCGATCACGGCCAGGGTAGGGCGCAGCCGCCAGTGGCTGATGCCGGTCTTGACCCGCATGGACAGCACGTCGAGCACGCACATCGCAGTGCTCTCCGAGCCGGTCCCGGCCGTGGTCGGGACCGCGATCAGCGGCTTGAGCTGCTGTTTGGGCGCCTGGCCCGCGCCGATGGGCTTGTTGAGGTAGTCCATCAGCGAGCCGCCGTCGGTGGTCAGCAGGTTGACCGCCTTGGCCGTGTCGATGGACGAGCCGCCGCCCACCGCGACGAAGCCGTCCCACGGCCCCTGCTCGCGGGCGTAGCCTGCCGCCTTGTCCATGCTGTCGTCAGTGGGCTCGACGTGCACCCCGTCGAAGATCTCCGAGGTGATCCCGTGCCTGGTCAGCGACTCGGCGATGCGCGCCGGGATGCCGAGCGCGTTGATCTGGGGGTCGGTCAGGATGAGAACCCGCCTGGCCCCGAACTGGGCCATCTCGAAGCCGATCTCGTCGACCGCTCCGGCACCGAACTTCAGCGGCGGCGCGCCCCAGGTGAAAATGGTCTCCTCGGTCAGGTCTGTGCCGATGGTCACCGGTAGCTCCCCTCCGGGGCGGTGCGCAGCTCCTTGATCTGGTCCGGGTCGTGGCCGAACACCACGGTCGCGTTGGCCTCGGTCGCGATGCCGCGCAGCTTCTCCACGCTCGAGTAGAACTGCTCCAGGTTGTTGACGATGGCCGCGGGAACGACCGGCGGGCCGTAGCTCGCGCCCATGTAGACCGCGTCGGCGGTGAAGATCATCGTGCCGGTCTCGGGCAGGTCGACCCGCATCGACATGCTGCCGGGGGTGTGGCCGGGGGTCTGGATAAAGCTGACCCCGGGGAGGAATTCCGCGTCGCCGTCGACCGTCTCGAAGTCGAGCCCTTGGTAGTCGGCCTTGAGGTGGGCACCGTTGAACGGGCCGTCGAAGCCGAACGCCCACTCCTTCTCTTTGGCGCTGCAGACCAGGCGCGCGTTCGTCTCCTTGAACGCCTGGACGTTGCCGGCGTGGTCGAAGTGCAGGTGGGAGAGGACGACGTAGTCGATGTCGCCGGGCGCCACGCCGATCTGCTTCAGCCGCGAGTCCAGGTACTCGTCGTCGGACACCTTCTCGTACGGGAAGAAGTCCTGCAGGCCGGTCGGGGCCCAGCGGGTCTCCCAGTCGCGCGGGCAGCTGGTGTCCCACAGCAGCTTGCCGTCGGGGGTGTCCACCAGCACGCAGTGCGTCGGCACGTCGACCCATTCGGCCGGGAGGTGCTTGTTCTGCCGGTTGCGGATCGCCCGGCCGGGCGCCAGCAAGAGCCAGGTGAGGTCGGCGGTCATCGCCCCGCACGGAAGGATGCTGACTGTCGTACCTGTAGCCATACGGGACCTCCGCAGATATATCGTTTCGTGACCTAACTACCCTGCGTCGCCCGGGGCAGGAGTGTCAAGATCGCGCGGACCGGCCGCGTCCGCCCGGGCCGACCGGGTGCTCCCTGCCCCGGAAACCCGCGTCTAATCCCTGTGGCCTAGGCGCGGGCCTGCGGGAATTCAGGAAATGTGGCGTTCTACCACAGCTCTTGCTGTTTGAGAGGTTGAGGTCGGAAACACGGAAGCGGCGCGGAGCAAGCACGTCAGTGCACGCAGCAGCTGGGACCGGGACGGAAACGCCGCGCACAGCGCCCGCATCTGCGGGCGCTGTGCTGTACAGGTGCCGTACGGCCGCTGCGTGGCCGACGTTGCGGCCGGGCGTGAAGTTCTGGCAAGGTTCCGCCGCCGCTTCATTGGTGGATGTCGAAGCCAGCATGTTCGAGTTCGCGGAGGAGTTCAGTCTTCCAAGCGCGATCGTCATCGAATGTGATGTAGGCGATGCCGTCCATGTCGGAGGGTTTCTCGACGCCGGGCCAGCGGAGAACGCTCACGCGGTCCCGGCCGATTAGTCCGTAGAAGTAGCCCATCTCAAAGATGACGTTCTGCCGTCCGCGCGGCCGGGTGCCTGCTTCGTCAGCCCGGCTGCCTTTGTCATCGGCCGTGAGGACGATGATGGCGTACGAAACCTCGGCGGCGTGCTGCTCGAACTTCTCGATGAGAGTCCTGCCGGAGTTGGGCTCGTCCCGGAGGATGATCGTTTTCCGGCCTGTCGCGCTGGTGACGGCGTGGGCCACTGATTCAGCGCGGAGGGTGTCGCTGCCGTGGACGATGAAGATCGGGGCGTCGTGTGAAGCATGGCTACCGAAGTTTTTAGCTTCAGATTCTGGTAGCAACAAGGGCAGGCGCTCTTGAATCGATTCAAGTTCTGATATTCCTGCTCGGAGAGCAGCCGATACACATTGCTGCACAGGTCGGCCCGAAGCACGGTCTTCCTCATCCTCCACTGTATCCTCGTACTCTTCGAATACTTCGAAGTTGAGATAGGTTTTCAGCCAGGTGGAGTTGTAATTGTGCCACCGATCGAATTGTGCCTCCAGTTGGTCAGATCCATCACGATGTTTGATCGCAGTCGACCGTCGCAGGAGTTCATGGCCGTCCTTGATGCGTTGGGTGAGCTGCTTCTCGGCCTGCGACAGCGTAATACGGCGCACTTTCATGCTTGTCATTATGCCTGGTTTGCTGAGGCTGTCTCTACAGCTCGACGTCGATGCCCGCGTGTTTGAGTTCGCGGAGGAGTTCAGTCTTCCAGGCACGACCATCATCGAAGGTGATGTAGGCGATGCCGTCCATGTCGGAGGGTTTCTCGACTCCTGGGCGGATGAGGACACTGACATTGCGGCGGCCGATGAGTCCGTAGAAGTAGCCCATCTCAAAGATGACATTCTGCCGTCCGCGTGGCCGGGTTCCGGCTCCGCTTGCGAGGGCGCCATGGTCGTCTGGGGTGAGGACGATTACGGCGTAGGAGACTTCGGCGGCGTGCTTTTCGAATTTCTCGATCAGGGTCTGGCCGAGGTTGGCCTCGTCGCGGAGGATGATTGTCTTCCGCCCCGTTGCCGTGGCGATGGTGTGTGCAACCGACTCGGCGCGGAGAGTGTCCATGCCGTGAACGATGAAGATGGGGGCGTCAGGTGATGCCTGGCCGGTGTAGCCGGAGGTAGTGGAGCGAGGCTCCGTTGCCCAGATTGGCAGGCGTGCGCGGATTGATTCCAGCTTCGATATTTCCGATTCAAGGTCCTGGGATAGGTAGCCCAGGAAGATGACCCTGTCGGTGACGATGTAGCTGTGAATAACGATTTTCTTGTACTCCTCGGTGACTTCGCCGCCGAGGATACTGTCGAGCCAGGTGCGGTTATAGTCGCGCCAGTGCTCGACCTTCCTAAGCCCCTCCGTGACCCCAGGCAGGGCATAGTACCCCAGAGGCCCGCGGCCAGACTCGGGTGGGAACAAGTCGGGGGCGTCGTTTATGAGCTTACGGCCAGCAGCTATGAGAGCGGCTAGTTGTTCTTCCGCCTCAACGAGAGGAATACGAAGAAGGGACTGCCCAGCCGGTGACCGTGACTTCCGTCTTTTCGATGAGGACTGCACATCGTTTATTATGCTGCCACCGATGCTGGTAGCTGTCTGCTCGCTCTCAGTTCGGGCTGACCGTTCCCCGGCAGGTGCGGGAAACGGCCGTTACCCTAGGGTGAAGGTCAGAGGTGGAACGTTGCCTCGATGGTCAGGCAGCGGGATTTGCTCATGGTTCCGGGCTTGGCCCATACCCCATAGGTCGGCTTCACCCCCACGATCTTTCTAGTGCAGGCCGTGCTGCCAGCCGTCAGAGTGAGTAGATTGCCTCGATCACCAGACGACGCGCTGAGCTGGCCTGATGGATGTGGGATTTATCAAAGACGCCTCTATCCGGCAGGCTGCTACAGCCAGATGCTCCCCAAGCGACCCGTGGGGACGCATCGCCCCAGGTAGAAAGGATATCCGGCCGGAATCGCGGTGCAGAGTGCACGTACGCGGCCCCCATGCTGGCAGTGCAACTTCGGTCCCCACCATCCCTTCAACCCCAAGGCCAAGCAGATCAGGGAAGGCGCGACCGCTCACTTCTCGATCCGCGCCTCTCCGGTCTTCAGGTCAAAGATGAGCCTGGCTATCCGGTTCCGCAGGTAGTCGCTATCGGACTGCCCACGGCGGTCGAAATGATCCATCCACTCGTAGTCAGGCCGGAAGAAGTCGAACCATGCGTACCGGGCCTCCGGCGGAGGCCGTTCGTATTGCACGTCCCCCTCTGCCCCCACGTAATTCTAGTTGGGGGCGGGTATCGGCGTCGTAGAACATGTTCAGCCAGATTTCCCCGTGTGCTTCCTCGGTAAGCTCGGGGAGGAACGCGTACTCGAAGAGCAGGTCCTCCGCCGACAGGGAGATGCTCCGGGCGATCAGGTGGCATTGTTTTCGCGGGCCGGACGCGGTGCGGCCGCCAGATTGACTGCGCGAGTCGGCGCAACACTCCCACCTGCACAGTGTGGCAGTACACGGATCGAGCCACTGGCTGGGGTTTCTTCGGCGGGCCGGCGGGACCGGCTCGAAAATGAGTGGCTGTCTCCGGTGCTGGTCTGATGGGCTGCCGCTGTGACTGAGCATGATCCGCGAGGGGCCGAGTTGGCTCGCAGGTTCTTTGTCGGCGTGGTGGAGCCGCTGCTGGTCCGGGCCGTGCCGGGGCTGGGGTATGCGGCGGCGCGGCTGGGGTCGGGATCGGACGTGCTCGGCCTGGATGACGCGACGAACGGCGATCACGACTGGGGTGCCGGCGGGCGGCCCTGCAGGCGGCCTACCGGAGTTGGTCCTAGCGTCGCTGGTGTGCTGGCCGGGCCTGCGGGCTGATGGCGCGATAAGGCGGCGTTGCATTGCCCAACCCATGACGTCGCATTCACGGTTGCCAGCCGGTTGCATTCCGGTGGTAAATAGGAAAGAAATTCGTCGCGTCCAGAATTAGTTTTCGCCGCCACCTTCCTGCAACCCGGCGGGTAACCCTCCTGCTCCAGGCTGAGCCGAATATCGAAGCTGAGCCCAAAAGAGGAGGACCCGATGAGCGCGCGGATAGCAGTGTCCCCGAAATGAATTATTCCGCGGTCGTGGCGAGCCCCGCCGCATTCGGCGCCGCCGCGGCGCTCCCCCATGAGGGAGTGCTGTGGCTTGTAGCGCGGCTGATGCTGGATTCCGCCGGGGGCCTTTTCGGTATCTATCTGCTGGCGTTCCTCGGGTTGTCCCTGGCCGGGCACGTGATGCGGTCTCGTGACCGCGTATCCGGCCCTGTCCGTAACCGGATCGGCGCTCCCGCCGATACTCCGATCGCGGGGCCGACATGAAGACCTGGATCGCGGCCCGGGCCTACGGACTGGGCAGCAGCTGGGAGACGCCGCTGACCTTGCTGGCCGTGCTGCTGATCGTGATCGGCGTGAGCTACGGAATTGGAATGCTCGCGGCGTCCAGGCGGGAACCCAAGAGCCCGCAGGGCCTGCGCGATGGCCGCAAACCGCTGCCCGCGGCCGGACCGGCCGAGGCTGAAGGGCCTGAAGGGTCTGAAGGGTCGAGCCAGCCGCTTCCGCGGGCCGACAATGGCTTCTTCTTCGTGTTCATGATGCCGTGCCTGAACGAGGAGAAGGTCATCCTCAACAGCCTGCAGCGGCTGCTCTCCATCCCCGGTGACGATTTCGGCGTCCTGGTCATCGACGACGGCTCGGACGACCGCACCGTCGATGTCCTGTCCGGCGTGCTGGGCGAGCGGGTCTGGCTGCTCAGCCGCAAGCCGCCGCATGCGCGGCAGGGCAAGGGCGAGGCGCTCAACGCCGGGGTCCGCTACCTGATCGATAGCGGGCACCTGGCCGGCCGCGACCCGGCCAACGTCATCGTCGTCGTGGTGGACGCCGACGGGCGACTCGACCCCCAGTCCATCGAGGAGGTCAGGCCGTACTTCGCCGATCCCTCGATCGGCGCCGTGCAGATCGGGGTCCGCATCAACAACCGCGAGCAGAGCCGGCTAGCGCGGATGCAGGACATGGAGTTCGTCATCTACACCGAGGTGTTCCAGCGGGGCCGACGGCACCTCGGGAGCGTCGGCCTGGGCGGGAATGGCCAGTTCATGCGGCTGTCAGCGATGCTGTCGCTGGGGCCGTCTCCGTGGACGCGGAGCCTCACCGACGACCTCGACCTGGGCGTGCGGCTGACCGCCGCGGGCTGGCGCAATGAGTACTGCCCGACCGTCGCGGTGCACCAGCAGGGCGTGGTCGAGCTGCGGCGCCTGATCCGGCAGCGCTCCCGCTGGTTCCAGGGCCACCTGCAATCCTGGAAGCTGATCCCGCTCGTCCTGCGCCGGGTTCCGGGGCGGGCCCGTGCCGACCTCCTCTATCACCTGTCCAGCCCAGCGGTCCTGCTCATTGCCTCGCTGCTGTCGGCCTCGTTCCTGCTATCCCTGGCCGACGGCGTGGCGCGCGCGGCGCAGGGCCGCAATCCGCTCGGCTGGTGGGTCGCGTCGACCTACGCCCTGACCTTCGGTCCCGCGGTCGCCTTCTCCTTCGCGTACTGGCTCAGGGAACGCGGCAACGGCGTCGGGCTGCTCCGGACGTCCGTGTTCGCTCACATGTACGTCGGCTACTGCACGATGTGGTACGCGTCCGGATGGTGGGCGGTGGCCCGTACGCTGCGCGGCCGCACCGGCTGGGCCAAAACCGACAGGGTGACGGAAGCCCCGTCACCCGGGCCGGCCCGGCCGGGGAGGCGGCCCCGGCGCCGCGTGCTCGTGGCGGCCGCGGGCGCGGTCCTGGCCCTCGCCGCCGGCGGCGCGATCGCCGCCGGAACCGGCGTCGGACGGCACGCCACGGCACGGCCGTGGCTTCCGGTCTTCAACGGCTACGGCTCCACCTCGGTAACGGGCTCCGGGCCGGACCTGACCGTCAGCCTCCGTCCGGCGCCTGCCGCGTCACCGAAAGTCACCCACGCGGCGCTGGTGATCTCCGCTGGCTCCTACGACGACTTCGCCGCGACGCTGAACGTCCGTACCCGGCAACAGCTGCGGCGAGGCGCCGCGGGGGCCCCGAACCCGTGGGAAGTCGGCTGGGTGGTGTGGCATTACACCTCGAACCAGCGCTTCTACGCGCTCACCCTGGAGCCGACGGGCTGGGTGCTGTCCAAGCAGGATCCCGCGTATCCGGGCCATCAGCGCTTTCTCGTCTCCGGGACGACGCCGCTGTTCCGCGTGGGCGTACCGCACTCCGTCGGGGTCGTGCAGGCCGGCAACCGGATCACGGTCTCGGCGGACGGACGCCTGCTCGCCCAGTTCACCGACACCCAGCGGCCCTACCTGACCGGCGCCTTCGGCATGTACGTCGAGGACGCGCACGCGCAGTTCGATCACATCCGCCTCACCGAGCTTCCCGCCTCACAGCAGGCGTCCCGCTCCGGTACCGGCGGCACTCCATAACCCAGGAAAGTCAGAGGTTTCCAGATGACGTCTCCACAGCACGATCGGCCGAACGCGCACCGGCCGCCCTCTCCCCATCGCCGGATCATTGTGATCTACGGGACGAGGCCCGAGGCGGTGAAGGTGGCCCCGCTCATCAGGGCCCTCGACGAGTCGGAGTTCTTCACGCCGCTGATCGCTGTCACGGCCCAGCACCGGGCCATGCTCGACCAGGTCAACGACGTTTTCGGAATCAAGCCCGAATTCGACCTGGACATCCACCAGCCAGGCCAGACGCTCACGGACATCACCACCCGCGCGCTGCGCGGGGTGCAGGCGGTGCTCCATGACGAGCGGCCGGACGCGGTGGTCGTCCAGGGCGACACGACCACCGTGTTCGCCGCCGCGCTGGCCGCCTTCTACGAGCAAGTCCCCGTCGTTCACCTAGAGGCGGGGCTGCGCACCGGCGATCCCTACTCGCCCTACCCGGAGGAGATCAACCGGCGGCTCGCGACCAGGCTCGCCGCGCTGCACCTGGCGCCCACGATCACCAGCAAGTCCAACCTGCTCGGCGAGGGCGTGGACCCGGCGTCGGTGGTCGTGACCGGGAACACCGTGATCGACGCGCTGCTGTGGACCGTCGGGCAGCAGTGCGATTACGGGGATCCGGCGCTGGCAGGCCTGGACGACACCGACGCTCCCGTGCTGCTTGTCACCGCGCACCGGCGCGAGTCCTGGGGGGCTCCGCTGCGCGCCGTGGGCCGGGCGCTGGCTCGCATCGCGCGTCAGCACGACGACCTGCGGATCGTGTTTCCCATCCACCGCAACCCGCTGGTCAGGGAGGCGATCGTGCCGGCCATCCGGGATCTGCCGAACGTCACGATCACCGAGCCGCTGCCCTACGGCGGGTTCGCCAGGCTGATGAACAGGTCCGCCGTCATCCTGACCGACAGCGGCGGGGTGCAGGAGGAAGGACCGAGCCTCGGCAAGCCGGTGCTGGTCATGCGGGAGACCACGGAACGGCCAGAGGCGGTGCACGCGGGGACCGTGCGCCTGGTCGGCACCGACGAAGACCTCATCGTGAGCTCGGTGGGCCGCCTGCTGACAGAGCCCGCCGCGTACGCGGCCATGGCGAGCGCGGTCAACCCCTACGGGGACGGGCGGGCCGCCGAGCGCTCGGTCGCCGCGCTCGCACACCACTTCGGACTCGGCCCGCCAGCCGGTGAATTCGTCAGCGCGCCCGCGCTGGCGTCCGCCTGCGGCCACCCCGAGGCGGCGGTGGCGTGAAACACGCTCAGCCGGCCGGGTCCACAGACCCGCAACGAATGAAAGGTAAGAACATGACGCATCATCGACGTCTTCGAGCACAGGTGCTGTCCGCGGCCGCGGTCCTCGCCGCCGTACCGCTGGCCCTGTCGGCGATACCGGCGAGCGCCACGCCGCATCAGGCGACGGCCGGCACGACGACCAGCGCTCACACGCCCCTGGGCACCGACAGGACTCCAGCTCTGCCGGCCCCGCCGAAGCCGCCCGCCGGCCTGCCCAAGCAGGCCAAGGGCTACCAGGCGCCGACCGCTCTGGTGAGCGACTCGGCCCGGCAGGCCATCGTCAGCGCCCGCAAGGGCGCCGGCCTGACCGCGGCGGCCAGCGCGTCCGCTCCGGCCGCCGCGACCACCGCGGCACTGGTCACGCCGTCGCAGGCGAAGACCTGGGGCGGTACCGGCTCCGCCACGACCCTGGTCGTCTACGACACCACCGGCGCCTGGGGATGGCTCGGTGAGATGTACGCGATGGCGGCAGGCAACCTGGCCAGCCACTTCGGCAAGGTAACCGCCGAACCGGTGTCCAGCTACGCCGCCGGCCAGGTCGGTAGCTACACGGCCACGATCTACCTGGGTTCGACCTACGGTGAGTCCATCCCGGCCGCCTTCCTCAACGACGTGCTGTCCACCACGCACCCGGTGATCTGGGCCGGCAGCAACATATGGCAGCTGACCGGGACCGAGGGCAGCGCCGCCGACACGGCCTTCAAGTCCGTATACGGCTGGGATCCGTCCAACTCCTACTACGACACGACCGACAATCCGGTCACCGTGTCGTACAAGGGCCAGACGCTCAGCCGCAACGCCGGCAACGGGGCCGACGTCCTCGCCCCCGCCATCACCACCGCGTCGCTGGTGACCGTGCTGGCCCAGGCCAACTGCACCGCCGCCTGCGCGCCCATCGCCCAGACCACGGGGACCAGCTTCCCGTGGGCCATCAGGTCGTCCAACCTGACCTACGTGGGCGAGATCCCGTTCTCCTACATCAGTGAGTCCGACCGCTACGCGGCGTTCTCCGACTTGCTGTTCCCCGCGCTTCAGCCTGGTGCCGCAACGACCCACCAGGGGCTGGTCCGGCTCGAGGACGTCGACCCCACGGCGAACCCGACCGTGCTCAGGCAGTTCGCGGACTACCTGTTCAGCCAGCACGTGCCGTTCAGCGTCGGGGTGATCCCCGAGTACACCGACCCCAAGGGCACCTACAACGGCGGGAAGCCGCAGACGGTGACGCTGGCCCAGGCCCCCGCGGTCGTGTCGGCTCTCAAGTATATGCAATCCAAGGGCGGCACGATCATCGAGCACGGCTTCACCCACCAGTACTCCAACGTCGCCAACCCCTATAACGGGGTGACCGGGGACGATGCCGAGTTCTACCGGGCCCAGTGCGCCACGACGCAGACCCCGCCGTACCAGTTCGACGCGACCTGCCAGAACACCGACTGGGTCATCTGGACCGGCTCGCTACCCGGCGACTCGAGCACGTGGGCGGCCGGGCGCGCCACGTCTGGGCGGGCACTGTTCACCCAGGCGGGCCTGACCGCCCCGACGATCTGGGAAACCCCGCACTACTTCGCGTCGGCGGCCGACTATGCCGGCATCGACAGCATTTACGCCACCCGCTATGAGCGGGAACTGTTCGTCAGCGGCCAGCTCAGCGGCGGTCCGCTCGACTACAGCCGGACCTTCGGCCAGTTCTTCCCCTACGTGGTCCACGACGTCTACGGGGAGAAGATCATCCCGGAGGACCTGGGCAACTACGAACCGACGACCGAGAACAACAACCCGCCAAGGACGCCCGCGGACATCATCCGCAACGCCCAGGTAAACCTGGCGGTGACTCAGGGGGTGGCCAGCTTCTTCTTCCACCCCACGTACTCGCTCACCTACCTGCAGCAGGTCGTCACCGGGATCAAGGGCCTCGGTTACACCTTCGTCGCTCCCACCAGCCTGTCCGGCTGACCCGCGTCCCCGTCCGGCCGGTGCCGTCGCCGAAAGGCACCGGCCGGGCGGAGCGCCTGCTACCAAAACGTGATGAAAACATGATCACTATGCGAGGATTCGCGGCGGCCGCCCGGCCGACCGTCACCGCCGCGTTCGTAGCCTGCCTCGGCGCCTGCGCGCCGGCCCCCGGCGGGAACGCGCCGGCCACCGGGCCGCCGAATCCGTTCGCGGGTCCGGCGACACGAGAGCTTCCCTCGCAGGCACGCACCGGGCCGCGCGCGCTGCCGCCCAGGCTGTACGGGGTGACCGCGGATGACGTCAGCAACGTGGGCCAGATCGTGGCGAGCTCACGGAATCTGCCCGAGACGCCCGTCACCCGGATCTACCTCGACGTGACCCGGCCCGTCGGCTACTACAAGGCCGCCATCAGCGGGCTTCATCCGGTCAGCTACCTGATGGGAGAGCTCCTCGACTCATCCGACGAGCAGCGCATCGGGACCGCCGCGTTCGGCGAGCGGGTCAGGTCGTTCCTCGCGGCCTACGGGAAGCAGATCGATATCTGGGAGATCGGGAACGAGGTGAACGGCAGCTGGACGGGCCCCTACCAGGATGTCGCGGCCAAACTGATCACCGCCTACAAGGAGGTGACGGCCCGCCACGGGCGTACCGCCCTGACGCTCTACGACGACACGGGGTGCGGCAACGGACCCGGCGAGCTCGACCCGATCACCTTTACCCGCGCGTTCGTTCCGCCAGCGGTCAGGGGCGGGCTGACCTATGTCTTCCTGTCCTACTACGAGGGCGACTGCGATGGCATCCGGCCGGGCGCCGGGACATGGACCGCGTATTTCGAGGCCCTGCATGCCGTGTACCCGCGGGCGCGGCTCGGCTTCGGCGAGATCGGGCTGGATCACCCGGTCACCCGCCAGACCATGAGCACCGCCAAGTCGATGCTCTCGTATTACTACGGGCTCCCGGTCCATCTCCCGTACTACGCCGGCGGATATTTCTGGTGGTACTACTACGAGGATTGCCTGCCCTACGACACCGAGCCGCTGTGGCGGGCCCTGCGAGCCGCGGTCAGCTCAGGCCGGAGGCTTGCAGGAACTCCCGGGCGATGACCCGGTAACCGGCCTGGTTGGCGTGCTGGTTAGGCCCGCGGGGCGGGGCGGCGCACTCCCAGGTCCACTGGCACAGCCGGGCGACGTTGCGCGGGATGCCTGTTCCCGCCGACCGGGTGAAGTCGGCGGTCTCGAACGCGCCGAACACGTTCGCGACCCGCGCGCCCGACTTGGCGTAGACCCGGCCCAGCAAAGAGTTGTACGTGGCGGCCAGCTTCTCCGCGGTCCAGGCGACAAGGTGCCCGGGCAGGCCGCTGCGCCATTCGGCCAGCGCGGGCAGGTAGTAGTTCATCCCGACGATGCGGACGCCCGGCCCCGCGGCCGCCTTCAGCCGGGCCATGATCGTGCCGAGGTGGTCGACGGCGCCGGGGATGTCCGTGACCGCGCACCTGGCGAGCTGGCCGAGGCCGGGCCGGCCGCCGCAGTGTTCGGGGTCGTTGGCGCCGATGTCCAGGGTGACCAGGGGCACCCGGCCACGGTGGGCCTGCAGGAAGGCGACCGCCGCGGCCAGCTGCGACCCGCCCCGGTAGCGGCATACCCCGCCGTTGATCATGCTGGTGGTGGTCTCGCCCGGGCAGCCCAGCTTGACCAGCTTCAGCCCGGGGCGGCTGGCCCGCAGAACCGCGTAGACCTGATCGGGATAGCCGTCCGGGGTCATCACGCTGACGCCGGATGCGTTGGGCTGGACGCCCTGGGCCAGTGAGTCACCCAGGGCGAGGTAGTAGGTGGCCGGCGGGATCTTCACCGGCGGGACCTTGGCGAGCGCGGGGTTAGACGGCGCCGGGCCCGAGCAGGCGGTGAGGGCCGCCGCCGCAGCCACGGTCACGCAGAGGCGGAGGCAGCCGGCGAGACGCATCCTCCACCTCCCCGATGGCGGGCGGCACCGAGACCGCGATGGGCAGATACAGCCTAGTTGCCCGTTTCAGTGCCCTGTGCGGCCGGGAGCCGCGAGCCCAGCGAGCGCACGGCCGTCTCGCTGCCGGCCGGGTTCGTGACCGCCGGGACAATTACCGATATCGGCCATATCCGGCCACCAGGTTTTCCAGGATATCGGAAAGGACGGCGGAATATTCTCGCGAAAAGGACGAATTACCCCGTGACGGGTCGGAGGCTCTAGCGGAAAAGGCGTGGACTGCGCATAATAGCCGTCAAGGGAGGGTTATGATATCTCGTCGGCCTGGCACCATTCTTGCTTTCGCATTCGTCGTAGTGGCAACCATTGCGAGCGGGCTATCCTGGCCCGCGGCCGCGGCGGCCAGCGGGAAAAGCCAATTGGCCAAGACCAGTCGCAGGTGCCCGCGCGCGTCCTATGGCGCGCATTTCTACGCGCCGGGCCGCGGTAAGACGGTGGCACTGACGTTCGACGACGGGCCGGGTCGGAGCACGGCGGCCATTTTGAAGGTGCTGGCGCGCTACCGGGTACCCGCGGCCTTCTTCAACATCGGCGTGAACGTGGCGGTCCGGCCCGCGCTGGTCCGGAAGGAGGTCAGGGCGGAGTACGTGATGGGTGATCACACCTGGGATCACCCGAACATGGTCCTGCTCCCGGCGGCGAGCCAGGCCCGCGAGATCGACCTGATGAACGCGGAACTGAAGGCCGTGGCCCACGTGAGGGCCTGCGCATTCCGGCCGCCGTACGGCAACTACGACGCGGTGACGCTGAGCCTGGCGCAGCAGCGCCGGATGAGCGTGTGGCTATGGTCAGTCGATACGCAGGACTGGATGGCGCGGGGCTCGGTTTCGTCGTACTGGGTCAGCCGCATCATCCGCCTCGCCGAACGGGAGGGCGGTGCGCTTCGCCACCCCGTGGTGCTGATGCACAACCAGCCGGCCGGGAACCCGGCCACCGTCACCGCGCTGCCGGTCATCATCCGGTTCTTCCGGTCGCACGGCTACCGCTTCGTGCGGCTCTAGGGTTCGTAGCGGCCCCGGACCCGGTCGCTGGCCGGGTCGAACGGCGGACGGAGGCTGACCGCAGCCGGGTAGAGCCGACCGCCGGCGTTCACCTGGTACTCCCCCGCACGGACCAGGTCGGGGGTGAGCACCTCGCCGCCCGGATGGCGGACGTAGGCGAGGGCGACGCAGCCGCCCAGGGTCTCGCCCCAGGCGCCGGAGGTGACCTGGCCGACCGCGACGCCGTCCCGCAGGACAAGCTCGCCACCCCAGATCATGGCCTCGGAGCCGGCTACCACCAGGGAGACCAGGCGGCGGCGCGGGCCGGCCGCCCGGGCCCGCTCGACCGCCTCCCGGCCGAGGAAGCCGGTGCCGGTCTTCAGCTTGCAGGCGAACAGCAGGCCGGCCTCGACCGGGTTGTAGTCCGGGGTCAGCTCGCGGCCGAAGGCGCGGTACGCCTTCTCCAGCCGGAGCGACTCGATCGCGTAGTAGCCGGCGTTGACCAGGCCGAGGCCGTCGCCCGCAGCGACCAGGTCCTCGTAGGCGCCGACAGCGAACTCGGCCGGCACGTACAGTTCCCAGCCGAGCTCGCCGACGTAGGTGATCCGGGTGGCGCGGACCGTGGCGTAGCCGAGGTCGATCAGTTGACTAGTGCCGAACGGGAATGGCTCATCGCTCAGGTCAGCGCGCGACAGCCTGCCCAGCAGGTCGCGCGACCGGGGCCCCATGACCCCGTAGACGGCGTACTGCGAGGTCACGTCGACCAGCGACGCGTGCAGCCCGGCGGGCATCCGCCTGGTGATGTGGTCCTGGTCGCGCTCGGTGCTCGCGGAGCTGCTGACCAGCAGGAACTCCTCGGCCGAGAGCCGGGTGACGGTGATGTCGGCCTCGTAGGTGCCGTGCGCGTTCAGCATCCCGGTGTAGACGGTCCGGCCCGGCGGGACCGCGACGTCGGCGGTGCACAGCAACTGCAGCGCCCGTTCGGCATCCGGCCCGGTCAGCAGGTACTTGGAGAAGCTGGTCTGGTCGAACAGGGCGACCGCGGTGCGGGCGGCGCGCTGCTCAGCGTTCGACCAGGGCTGCCAGTTCTGCTGGCCCCAGCCGTACACGATGTCCGGGTTTTCGCCGGGGGGCGCGAAGTAGTTGGCCCGCTCCCAGCCCATCTTGCTGCCGAAGCCCGCGTTGGCCTGCTTGAGCAGGTGATACGCGGGTGAGCGGCGGAACGGCCGGGCACTGGTCAGCTCGCGGTTCGGCCACGGGACCGCGTAGTGCAGGCCGAGCACCTCGCTGACCCGGTCGTGCAGCCACTGGTTGTTGCCGTTGAAGGCGGCGAAGCGGCGGATGTCGACGGCGGACAGGTCCAGGCCGGGCTCGCCCTCGGTGATCCACTCGGCGAGCGCCCGCCCGGCGCCGCCGGCCGAGGCGATGCCGACCGAGTTGAAGCCGGCCCCGACGAAGAAGTTCCGCAGCTCCGGCGCCTCGCCCAGAATGAACTGGTTGTCCGGCGTGAAGCTCTCCGGGCCGTTGTAGAACATCTTGATCCCGGTCTCGGCGAGCACCGGGATCCGGTGCACCGCACTGTCCATCAAGATCGCGAAGTGGTCCCAGTCCTCCTCGAGCAGCTTGAACTCGAACGGGTAGGGCAGCGCATCGGGCGCGACCCACGGCTTGGCGTCGGGCTCGAATCCGCCGACCACCAGCCCGCCGACCTCCTCCTTGATGTACGTGTAGCCGTCCGGGTCGCGCAGGATCGGGAAGTCCCGGTGTACCCCGTCGATCTGCTCGGTGACGACGTAAAAATGCTCGGCCGAATGCAGCGGCACGGTCACCCCGGCCAGCGCGCCGACCGCCTTGGCCCACTGGCCGGCGCAGTTGACCACGATCTCGGCCTCGACGTCGCCCTGGTCGGTGCGGACGCCGGTGACGGTGTTGCTCGCGGTGAGGATGCCGGTGACGCGGGTGTGCTCGGAGATCGTGACGCCGTTGTCGCGGGCGCCGCGGGCCAGCGCGGCGGTCAGGTCGGTCGGATTGGCGCGGCCGTCGCCGGGCAGCCAGATCGCGCCTTCGAGGTCGTCGTCGCGCAGGATCGGGTAGAGCTCGCGGGCCCGGGCCGGGCTGATCAGCTCGCAGTCGAGCTGATAGGCCTCGGCGGTGGCGGCGGTCCTTTTCAGCTGGGTCATGCGGTCTTTGGTGCGGGCGACGGTGACGCCGCCGCAGCGGCGGAAGCCGGTGCCCAGGCCGGTCTCTGCCTCCAGTCGCTCGTACAGCTCGCAGGAGTATTGCACCAGCCGGGTGCCGTTCTCCGAGGCGCGCAGCTGGCCGACCAGGCCGGCCGCGTGCCAGGTGGTGCCGCAGGACAGCTGACCCTGCTCGATCAGCAGCACGTCGGTCCAGCCCAGCTGGGCCAGGTGGTAGGCGACGCTGGTCCCGATCACGCCGCCGCCGATGATGACGACGCGGGCCCGGGGGGGCAGGGCTGGGCCGGCGATACCGCCCGGGATGTCAGTCATCGCGCTGGCTCAGTCATCTTCTTGGACGGCTTCGAGCAGGCCGGCGAAGCTGGCGGCGGTGAAGCCACGGGCCGCGCCCTCGAAGCGCTCCATGGCCCAGGACCAGAAGTCGTAGTCGATCGGGCTCGCGCCGTTCTGGATCGCGCCCCACAGCGTCCAGCCGTACATGCCGACCAGGCCGCCGAGCAGCCAGGCTCGGGCGGTCTTGCTGCGTCGCGGCCTGCCGTAGTAGGCCGTGACCAGTTCTTCGAGGGCGCCGGCGGACAGCTGTGCCTCGGCCGCGATGTTGCCCAGCTCGAAGCAGGCGTCGTTGTTGCCGGACAGCTCGTAGTCGATCAGCCAGATCCGCTCCCCGTCGTCGATGAGGTTCGCGGGCAGCAGGTCGTTGTTGCACGGCACGGTGCCCTCGGCGCGGATGGCCAGGGCCTTCTCGGCCGCGGTGAACTGCGGCGCCAGGTCGTCGTAGCCGGCCGGGATCTTGAAACCGCGGGCCCTGGCCACCGACAGGTACCGGCGCTGGATGTCGAACATGTCGAAGTCGTTGCCGAACCGGGCGCCGTGATGGAGCCGGCGGCAGGCATCGGCGATGCGCGGGATGTTCTCGTGGCCGGCCACGTCGGCCGCGCCGAACGTCCGGCCCTCGAGGTAGCCGATGACCAGCAGGCGGTCCTGGGGCCGGTACTCGACGACCGGCGCGCCGGCCCCGGCGGCCGCCGCGGTCACCGAGTTCCGGTACTCGCAGTCCCGGTCGATGGCCAGCAGCTCGCTGCCGCCGGAGGAAATCCGCGCGACGAAGATCCCGTCCGGCGTGGTCACCTTGTAGTTGCGGTTGGTCAGCCCGCCGGGCAGTTCGGTGATGGTGCGCGGCGTCGCGGCCAGGCTTTGCGTCTGGTCGAAGAGTGCGTCAAGTTCCGCGGACATCCCCGTCCCTATCGCTACGGTCTAGACCCTTAAGGCCACGGTAGGGCAATTATCGCGAAAGGGTCTAGACAGTTAGAAGGGGCGGCCTTACATTTAGCGCTCAACGGCGGATCTCGTCGGTCTTTCCAGGGGAGGCCCCCATGAGCAGCGAGACCCAGGCAGCATCCAGCGGGCAGGAACGGGACTCCGAAGATCTCGCCCGCTTCGGCTACTCACAGGAACTGAAGCGGTCGCTCGGGCTGTTCAGCTCGTTCGCGGTCGCGTTCAGCTACATCTCGCCGTCGACCGGCATCTTCACGCTGTTCGCGCTGGGCCTGACCACGCTGGGCGGGGTGTTCATCTGGACCTGGCCGGTGGTCGCGCTGGGCCAGTTCATCGTGGCGCTGAACTTCGCCGAGGTCTCCTCGCACTACCCGGTGGCCGGCTCTGTCTTCCAGTGGACGAAGTTCCTGGCCAACCGGACCTACTCCTGGTTCACCGGGTGGATCTACCTGTTCGCCGGGATCCTGACCGTCACCGCGGTGGTGGCCACGCTGCCGCTGGCCCTGATCCCCGCGCTGAACGGCCTCGGCTGGCACTCGCTGAACGCGGCGAGCCTGAACACGAACCTGGTCATCGCGCTGATCACGCTGGTCGTGATCACCGTGCTGAACATCTACGGCGTCAGGCTGGTCTCGATCATCAACAACACCGGGGTCGTGTTCGAGATCCTCGGCATGTTCGTGTTCGCGCTGGTGCTGATGGCCTTCCACAACCACCAGGGCTTCAGCGTGGTTACCAACAGCGCGGGCATCCCGGTGAACGGGAGCACGTTCCTGGCCGCGATGTTCATGAGCCTGTTCGTCATCTACGGCTTCGACACCGCGTCCACGCTGTCCGAGGAGACCAAGGATCCGCGCCGGGCCGCGCCCAAGGCGGTGCTGTACTCGGTGATCGGCGCGTTCATCATCGGCGGCGTGTTCCTGCTCGGCACGCTGGTGGCGATCCCCAACATGGGCGATGCGGTGAAGGGCGCGTTCGGGCCCGCGGCCATCATCGAGGCCAACTTCTCCACCCCGTTCGCCACGCTCTACCTGTTCGTGGTCTCGGCCGCGATCTTCGTCTGCTGCCTGTCGATCATGGCCGCGACGATCAGGCTGTGCTTCGGCATGGCCCGCGACAACCAGCTGCCGGGCTCGTCGTTCCTGGCCAAGGTCTCCCCCAGTCTGCACACCCCGGTGTGGAGCTGCATCGCGGTGGCGTGCATCGCCGCGATCCCGTTCTGGCAGTACTCCGGCGCCGGGATCATCGCGATCGCCGCGACCGGCATGATCTACCTGAGCTACTTCCTCGGCAACATCGTGATCATGCGGGCCCGGCTGCACGGCTGGCCGCGCGTGTCGGCGCCGTTCAAGCTCGGCCGGTGGGGGATGCTGGTCAACATCGTCGCCCTGCTCTACGGCGGGGCCATGCTGGTCAACTTCGCCTGGCCGCGGCCGGCCAGCAATCCCAAGCCCAACCAGACCAGCGGCCTGCTCAAGCTGGGCTTCCTGGACGGGGTCCCGATCCTGTGGACCGTGGTGATCTTCATCGCGCTGGTCGGGGCGGTCTACTACCTGATCGTCGGGCGGACCAAGAGGTTCGCCCCGATCGTGGCGCCGTCCGAAGACGACGCGCCGTTCGCGGGAAGCGGGGTCTAGACGACCGCATGGCCGGCCTGACCGTATGACTGCACCGCGCACCGGTTCCCGGCAGCCGCCCCGGATCGTGCGTGAGCCGGGCACCACGGTGCACGGGCAGATCGAGGACTGGCTGGCCGGGCAGATCGCCACCGGCGCGCTGGCGCCCGGCGACCGGCTGCCGACCGAGCACGACCTGGCCAAGTGGTTCGGGGTCAGCCGGATGACGCTGCGGCACGCGCTGGCCGAACTGGCCCGGCGCGGCCTGGTCACCCGGACGGTGGGGCGGCACGGCGGCACCGTGGTGGCCGCGGCCAAGCTGGAGCAGGACCTGACCACCCTGGCCGGGTTCTCCGAGCAGCTGCGCCGGCACGGGATGGTGGCCGGCGCCCGGGTGCTGTCCGCCCGGTCCCGGCCTGCCGGGCCGGCCGCGGCCGGCGCGCTGGAGATTGGCCCGGATGAGCTGGTGCACGAGGTGCGGCGGATCCGGCTGGGCGACGGGCGTCCGATCGCGCTGGAGCGCTCGCTGTTCCCGGCCGCCCGGTTCTCCGGCATGCTGGAGTTCCGGCTGGACGGCTCCTTGTATGAGCTGCTCGAGACCAGGTACGGGCTGCGGCCGCACCGGGCCAGGGAGAGCCTGGAGCCGGTGACCGCCGGGGTGCGCGAGGCCGAGGCATTGGACGTCGCCGAGGGCGCGCCGCTGATGCAGGTGGAGCGGACTGCCTACGCCCGTTCCGGCGAGCCGCTCGAATTCGCCCGCGACCTGTTCCGCGGCGACCGCACCCGCGTCGTCATCTACACCTCCGACATCTAACCCCGGGGTGGCGGGGAGGGAGTCCATGATCGCGGGCAGTTTCGGCCGTATACGCACCGAAACTGCCCGCGATCATGAAAGATGGCGGACGGGGTGCGGGCGCGGCGATGCGGACGGGATGGGGATGGGTGAGGTTGGGGGGTTAACGAACGGGTGGCTTCGTTGCAGTATGGGATGTATGGAGTCAGGGGCTGGGCTCGATGACGGGCTGGCGATCACCGAGACCGGGCAATGCCTGCCGGTGAGTGCGGATAACCCACTCCGTTCGGGATCGATGATGCCGCCGCCACCCAGTACGGCCCTGGCTTGTTCCGCGATCCCTCCGCCACCGCGGACGTCGTTGTCCGGGTCGGTCATCCCGCCGCCGCCCAAGACGGCGCTCCCGTCGTGCTCGGCGATCCCGCCGCCGCCGGCCACGTCGCTGTCTTCCTGCTCGGCTGTGCCGCCGCCGCCGAAGACCACGCTGGCCTCGTGCTCGGCGATCCCGCCGCCGCCGGTCACCGCGCTTGCTTCCTGCTCGGCTGTGCCGCCGCCGCCAGAGACCGCGCTGCCTTCCTGCTCGGTCATCCCGCCGCCGCCGAGCATCGCGCATCTCGACCGGTAGCGGGCGCGAGCGCATCGCAGCCGTGGATCCAGGCTAGGTTGTCGAGTAGGCAGGCCAGGCCCGCGTCGCTTCGCCGCGCAGCCGGGCCGTCGGGCACGTGCAGCGGGGCGGACGCGAACGGACCGGAGATCCCCGTCGCCTGCCGCCCCCGCAACAGGCTGATCAGGAAGTCTCCGGTCCGTGGCCGGGCTGGCTCGTCACCGGGACGTCAGCGGCGCTGACCCGGACGGGCATGGCCGATGGTCCCCGTGGCGAACAGGACGACGGCGACCAGGGCGCCGATCCACAGCAGCGGCCACACTACGTGCGACGCCGCGATCGCGACGAAGACGATCAGCGCGACGAGCAGGACCGGGTGGCGGCGCCGGCGGCGCGGCTGGCCGGCCGGGCCCGTCGGGTCCGTCGCTGCCGGAGCCCCTGTTTCCGGCAGGTCGTCGAACAGGCCGTTCAGGTCGGCGCGGGTCTTGGCGCTCATGGCCCGGCCGACGCGATCGTCGAACTCGGCCTGGTCAAGACGGCCGGAGCTGAAGTGCTCGGCCAGGCGGTCGGCGACCGCCTGCCGCTCGGCATCGGAAACCCGCATGTGCGCCTCTGAGGCGGGGCCCGTGAACCACGGACCGAAACCGCGGGTCCAGTTCTGGTTGTACTGCGCAGACATGATGATTACTCCGTTATCCAGATGTGCTTAGCGGTTGCGGTTCTGCAGGGACTCGATGATGGAGCCGGCGATCGACTGGTCGCTGCCCTCATCCGGGATCAGCAGCAGGCCGGCCAGGTAGAGGGGGATGCCCGCGCCGCCGACGATGGTCAGGACGACGAAGGCGATCCGGACGATCGTGGTGTCGACGCCGAAGTAACGGGCCAGGCCCGCGGCGACGCCCGCCAGCATCCGGTCCTCGAAGGGCCTGCGCAGCGCGGTGCGCCCGGGGTCGTAGCCGTACCGCGGCTCGGGGCGGCTGTCGGTCGGTTCAGTAGTGGGTGCTTCGGGATCTACTGTGTTCGTGTTCATGGCTCTAGATTGGCTCCGCGGGCCTAGTCGGCGCATCGGGAAGATCCCGCGCGCACCCCTGATCCGGTGACCGGGGCATCAGGGTCGCATCAGGGATGTCCCCGATAGCCCTCACGGGGTGGCTGGGCCATGATGGGACCGTGGAGCATCCTGACCGCTGGCACCGCGACCAGCCGGGGCACCGTGGCCCGTTCGGGCGCCACGGTCCGTTCGGCCTGCGTGAGCGGCACGCCGGTCACGGCGGCCCGCTGCGCCGTGACCCGGCCGACCGGCTGGGCGGCGGGGTGGCCGCTGGGATAGCCGCCTGGCGGGGGTTCAGCCCGACGACCGTCCGGATCGTGTTCGTGCTTGTCACCCTGGTGTCGGCCGGCTGGGGGGTGCCGCTGTACGTGCTGGCCTGGCTGTTCGTCCCGGCCGCCGGGACCGACGCCAACATCTTCAGCAAGGCCAGGACCGACGCGGGGGGCATCCGGCTGGCCGTGGGCCTGGCCTCGCTGCTCATCTTCGTGCTGCTCGTCGCCGGCGCGCTCAACGGCGGCTGGTTCATCAGCTGGGCCTGGCCGCAGGTGTTCAGCATCGCCGGGCTGGCGCTGATCTGGCGGAACGGCCAGGAAGAGGACCAGGTCACGCTGCGGCACCTGCTCGAGCCGCTGGGCGCGGCAACGGGCGACGTGCGACCGAACCGCCGGTCGGCGCTGCGCCTGGTCATCGCGGGCGCGCTCATGGCCGGCGGGCTCGGCTGGCTCTTCTCGGCCCACACCAGCCTGGCGCTGCTCCGCCCGCTCGGCGGGGTGCTGCTGGTGATCGCGGCCATCGTGCTGGCCCTCGGCCCGTGGTGGCTGCGGATCGCCCGGGACCTGGCGCTGGAGCGCCAGGCCAAGGCGCGGGCCGAGGAGCGGGTCGACATCGCGGCCCGGGTGCACGACTCGGTGCTGCAGACGCTCGCGCTGATCCAGCGGCGCGCCGACGACCCGCAGAAGGTCATCCAGCTGGCCAGGATGCAGGAACGCGAGCTCCGGTCCTGGCTGTTCGAGGGCCGGGATCCGGACGAGGCCGACGAGGAGCTCACCGTCGCGGCCGGGGTGCGGAAGATCCAGCAGGATGTCGAGGCCAGGTACGGCGTCCCGGTGGAGGCGGTGACGGTCGGCGACTGCGACCTGGACGACAACCTGACCGCACTGCTCGCCGCCGCCGGGGAGGCGACGGTCAACGCGGCCAAGTGGTCGGGAGCGGGCGTCATCTCGCTGTTCGCCGAGGTCGAGCCGGGCGAGGTGTCGATCGTGGTGCGGGACCGCGGGAAAGGCTTCGACCCGGAGGCAGTGCCCGCGGACCGCAAGGGGCTGGCCGAGTCGGTGCGCGGCCGGATGACCCGCCGCGGCGGCACGGCCACCGTGACCACCGCGCCGGGGGAGGGCACCAAGGTGACGCTGAAGATGCCGCGCAGTAGTCTGCCGGCGGGCAAGACATGAGTACGCCGCGGGTGGTGCTGGTCGACGACCACGGGCTGTTCCGGTCCGGGGTCCGGGCCGAGCTCGGCCGCCAGGTCGAGGTGATCGGCGAGGCGGACGACGTGCAGCCCGCGATCGACCTGATCGGCGAGCTGCTGCCGGACGTGGTGCTGCTCGACGTGCACCTGCCGGGCGGCGGCGGTCAGGCCGTGGTGCAGGCGGTCAAGGCTTCGCATCCCGAAGTACGGTTTCTCGCGCTGTCCGCCTCGGACGCCCCGGAGGACGTGATCGCGGTGATCCGGGCCGGGGCCAGGGGCTACGTGACCAAGACGATCTCCACGGCCGAGCTGGCCGACGCGGTCCGCCGGGTCGCCGCGGGCGACGCGGTGTTCTCGCACCGGCTGGCCGGGTTCGTGCTGGACGCGTTCGCGGCGGCGCCGCAGGCGGCGAGCGACGTGAAGCCCTCCTTCGACCCCGAGCTCGACCAGCTGACCGGCCGGGAGCGCGAGGTGCTCCGGCTGATCGCCCAGGGCTACACCTACAAAGAGATCGCCAAGGAGCTGTTCATCTCGACCAAGACGGTGGAGAGCCACGTGTCCTCTGTGCTGCGCAAGCTGCAGCTTTCCACCCGGCACCAGCTCACCAGGTGGGCCGCGGAGCGCCGGCTGGCCTGACGGTAGGGTTGCCGATCTCGGGTCCCGGGCTGACCATGGGGGTGGGCAGGCTGAGCACAGAGGTGAAAATGGCGGTCGAGGCGATCGGGCGCGAGATGGATGGCGCTTACCTTCGCCTAGCCGAGGCGGCCGCGGCGGTGCGGTACCGGCAGCGGCATTACCTGGACGGGCGGGGGGCCGAGAGACTGTTCGGCCCCGCGACCGCGCTGACCGCCGCGCATCCGTGGGCGCTCGCGGGTTTCGGCGCGGGGGCGTGGGCGGATTACCGGCCCGACCCGCAGGCGCCGCCGCCGGACGGGCTGCGGGTCGGGGTCCTGCGGCTGGGCCAGGGCGTGCCGCCGGTACCGCCGGTACCGGCGGTGGCGCGGTTCGCCGGGCATGGCCACCTCCTGATCAGCGAGCACGGGTTCGCCGACGGGGCTCGATCGCTGCTTCAGGCGCTCACCTTGCGGCTCGCCACGGCCACCCGGCCGGGCACGGTGCGGTTCGCGCTCGCCGACCCGGTGGGGCAGGGCCGGTACCTCAGCGCGTTCCTGCGGCTGCCCGCGCAGCTGCGGGTGGGCACTCCCGGGGGTCTGCGGGTCGGGGTCGCGGCCAGCCCCGCCGAGACCGAGGCCCTGCTGACCACGCTGACCAGCCACGTCGTGGAGGTCACCCAGACCCGGCTGACCAACGTCTACGACTCGGTGGAGACCTACAACGCGGCCACCACGGGGGCCACGGTGCCCTACCACGTCCTGGTACTGGCCGGCTTCCCGGCCGGCATCAGCGACCGGGCCGCTGAGCTGCTCGGGCGGCTGGCCCGCAACGGGCCCAGGAGCGGCCTGTACATCGTCGCCACCGTCGATCCCGGGCTCGACCTGCCCCGCGGCTTCGACCTGGCCGGGCTCACCGCGCTGGGCACCACCCTGAGCCTGGATGACCGCGGGAATCTCAGCTGGGACGACCCGGACTTCGCGGGCAGCGTGATCGAGCCGGACCAGATGCCGGAGGCGGCCCGGGCCAACCCGTGGCTGGACGCGGTGGGCGCGGCGGCCGGGTCCGCCTACCGGGATCTGCCCTTCGGCCGGATCACCGTTCCCCCGGCGCGGCGCTGGGCCGGGAACACCACCGACGGCCTGGACGTGCAGATCGGCGTGGACAGCAAGGGCGAGCCGCAGCATTTCGTCATGGGCGTCCGCGGGGTGCATCACGGCCTGGTCGGCGGGGACGTCCGGATGGGCAAGACCAACCTGCTGCACGTGCTGATCAGCCAGCTCGCGCTGGAGTATCCGCCGGAGGAGCTCGAGCTCTACCTGCTCGACTTCAAGGAGGTCGAGTTCGACGCCTACCTGACCGAACGGCTGCCGCACGCGCGCGCGATCACCTCCCGGACCGACCGCGAGTTCGGGCTCTCGATGCTGCGGCGGTTCCACGAGGAGATCGAGCGGCGGGCCCGGCTGTGCCGCGAGGCTCGCGTCACGGACCTGCCCGACTACCGGCACGAGACCGGGCAGGTGCTGCCCCGGGCCCTGGTGATCATGGACGAGTTCCAGGTGCTGTTCAGCGAGGAGGACCGGCTGGCCCGGGAGGCCGGGCGGCTGCTGGCGGACATCGCCAAGCGCGGCGCGGCGTTCGGTCTGCACCTGCTGCTGGCCACCCAGTCGCCGGGCGGCGCGCTGGCCGCGTACCTGCGGCCCGTCTACGAGCAGATGGCGCTGCGGATCGCGCTGGGCTGCACGCAGCCGAGCGTGTCCCAGGCCATCCTGGGCGAGGGCAACGACGCGGCGACCAGGCTGGTCCTGGCCGGGGACGCGATCTACAACGACCGCCGGGGCGAGGGCGACAACCCGGTGATGCGGATCGCGATGCTGCCCACCAGGGAACGGCTGGAGCTGATCGCCGGGATCCGGGCGCTGGCGGGCGGCCGGGAGTACCCGCCGCCGGCCAGCTTCGACCCCGACGCGCCCGCGGATTTCGGCGCCCACGCACCGTGCGCGGCCTTCGCCGGGACAGCCGGGCCGACGGGTCCGGGCCGCTGGCCGGCGCCGGGTGCCACCGTGCAGGCGTGGCTGGGCGAGGCGATCGAGATCAAGCCCGCCACCACGGCGACATTCGAGCGCTACGTCCGGTCCAACCTGCTCATCGTCGGCGGCGAGGACC